>ENA-OPWW01000415-OPWW01000415.1-human-gut-metagenome-genome-assembly--contig:-NODE-415-length-22563-cov-1.925404_pt1 | contig 22563 bp, 18 predicted proteins | sample MGYA00241513_ERZ502018 | MGnify/ENA primary metagenome ERZ502018 (study PRJEB25962, sample SAMEA2042987) | human gut metagenome | biome: human gut; feature: human-associated habitat; material: faeces...
GGAAACCTTACCTAATATAACACTTTAGGGGGACTTTTTTGATATATCGCTATACCTCTTTTGGACTAAGAAGTTAAGTAATTCTGTGGTAAACTGAACCATAAGAATAAATCTCTTTCTAGTAAGGTATTGCAACTCTACTATAACGTGTTTATTCCTTTTTGAGTTTACATAACTTATTTTATACTACCTAAACAAAACGTTTATTACAATAAAACATCGAAAAACTATTTAATCTGATGATAAAAAAATAACCTCAAGTACAGTTTACATGTACATGGAGGTTAGTGCACCTTTTCGATATTAAAAAAATAATCTAGATAATCACAAATTTCATTAGAGGTATTCGCTAATGACTTTTTGATATCAATGACACCTAATAGTTCGAGATGTTCATTAAATATTTTGTTATAATCAATATTCGCTGTCAATAAAATAATTTGTGCATAAACGTTACTCCTCCTAATTTTTTTAACTTTTTTCCATAATTACAATTCTTTGTAAATGTGATAAAATAAAGAGTGTTAGTTGCTGTAGTAATCCTTATAGAATTAAAATGATTGTTAACTTTAACTTTTAACTTATATTTTTTAATATACTTTTTAACAGTTATCAACAACCAAAAGTGCCTCACAATATTGAACATACTTCACCTCCAATTCCTATTCTTATTATAGCTTGGTTATACCATTTAATTTGTCATATATCATAAACGGTTCATTTTTTGTCATTTACAGTAAAAGTATACCGATATAATAGTTTCTAGAACTGTTACGATATACCGGTTTTATGACTACTATCATTACTTAAAAGTTTCCATACTTATATGTGTACTGCATGTTAGGGAAAATTATCTGTATTTGCAAAGAAACATGGATTTTTATTTAGACGTCCTAAAAAAACAAAACAAATATATTTTCATACTGGAAAAAGACTTCAATGTCTTTTACTGCAGTACTAAATATTTTATCGAATGGAGAGTACACTAATTGTTAAATATTTTTATTTTAGAAGACGAATTTTTACAACAATCACGAATAGAGAATGTTATAAAAAATGTTATTGCAAAAAAATCTCTAAAATGTAAAGGACCTGAGATTTTTGGAAAACCTAGCCAGTTACTTGACGCAATTACGGAAAGAGGTTCTCACCAACTTTTCTTTTTAGATATTGAAATTAAAGGAGAAGAAAAAAAGGGGCTAGACATTGCGAAAGAAATTCGAAAAAAAGATCCTAATGCAACAATTGTTTTTGTAACAACACATTCAGAATTTATGCCAGTCACTTTTAAATATAGAGTTGCTGCACTAGATTTTATTGATAAAGCTTTAGATGATGAAGATTTTTATGAACGTGTTCATTTAGCAATTGAATATACCATGGATAAAATGGGTGCCACTATTGCCCAAGATTCTTTTACTTTTGAAACAGCTACGGCCCATGTTCAAGTGCCTTTTAACAATATCTTATTTTTTGAAACGTCTCCAACAATACATAAAGTTATTTTGCATACTAAAGAAGAACGAATGGAGTTCTACGCCAGTATTTCAGAAGTTGAACGAGCTGACGACCGCCTATATCGATGCCATCGTTCATTTATCGTTAATCCTGAAAATATCGTTAAGATCAATAAAGAAGAGAAAATGGTAATGTTTGAAAATAATAATGAATGTCCCATTTCCCGTACGAAATATAAGGGTCTCCTAGAAAAAGTTAAATCTTTGAAAATCTAAGGTGTTTCTATGGATATAGTTATAAATTTATTGCTGTTCTATTCTAAGACATTAGTAGTATTGTTAATGTTTCAACAGGTGAGTAACCAACCAATCAAACCTTTGTGGAATATTATTGGTCCATTTTTGTATGTCCTACTCCTCATCATATGTCCTCCTGTTGGGTACTTTGCTTTCTTTTTTATCTTTATTGCTTATAACATATATCAAAATAAGTATGGTAGTAAAACACTTGATATTTTTTATGGCTTGTACCCCATTATCGTTCAAAGCTTGCTAGGTAGAATGTTAGCATTCTACGTTTTCCCTCTACTAGGAGTCTCTGTCTTCAATGAAGTCAAACTAAGTTGGTATGATATCTTAATTGAATTACTGGTTTTCCCTCTTCATTTACTCATAGTAAAATCTCTTAGGTTAGATTTTGACGAAATAAAAGAAGGTTTCAAGCGTTACTATTTCAAGTATTTATTATTACTGATCAACATCTCTATGTTTGTATATATGCTCTTAGTTTCTATACTTGTTATTTATAGAGACAAATTAGCTGATGCAGATAACTGGAGAGGACATATTAATAACTTTTATATTGTTCTGTTTTTTGTAATGCTACTCTATCTCAATGCAATTTCAAAAGAAAAACTAGAGAAGGAAATTATTGATCAAAAAGATACTCAACTAAATGAACTATCTATCTATAGCCATCATGTTGAATCACTTTATGAGGAAATTAGGAGTTTCCGTCATGACTACATTAATATTTTGACCAGTCTAAAATTAGGAATTGATAATCAAGATATTGAAGCTATTAAAACTGTTTACAATGGCGTACTTAGAGATAGTGCAAACCAATTCTATGATAGTAAGTTTGATATTGCTAAACTTAGTAATATTAAGAATGATGCTATCAAAAGTATTCTTTCCGCTAAATTACTTGAGGCGCAAAATAGGGGAATTTCAATTTCTGTTGAGATTGAAGAACCTGTTAGTAATTTTAGGATAGAATTACTAGATTTCATAACTGTTCTTTCTGTCCTTTGTGATAATGCCATTGAAGCCACCATTAAAGCCACAAGTCCTAGAATGACTGTTGTTTTCATAAATAATGATGATTCATTGGTACTTATCGTTGAAAATAGTATAAAATCAGAAAAAGTGGATGTTAGTCATATTTTTGCTAGGGGGTACTCTAGTAAAGGGGAAGGAAGAGGTCTTGGGTTACATAATGTAAATAGCATATTGGAAAAATACCCTAAATCTACGATTACCACTCGTAGTGCAAATCATCTCTTTTCTCAAACTATCAGATTTTGTAAGTAATTATAGATTTTGTAAGGTATCTTTATAGGTATTAAGTGAGGCTCAATAAGGAGTCCACTGAAAAAATAATCTCTATAGTTTAAAAAATATAAAAAGAGGAATCTATCTCACATTTGGGTAGATTCCTCCTTTTGTTTACTTATTTGGTTTTATTAGTGTTATAATCTTCTTCATATTAACTACGAATATAGTCGTTGTCTCTTATAAATCCTTATTAAAAAAATCTAATACCCTCCATATTTGTGTTTAAGTTCCACATTTGGGGCTTCTTTCTTGTAGCGATGTATACCGGAAATCTCATCTGAAATAGGTGTTTATTACTTTTGATGTGAATAGAAGAGGTTTTAGACTCAGCCCCTTCCTTATGGCACCCCAATCTGGTGTGTCATATGTCCATCTGGACACATAAAGAGACTGCATCATTGTTATAGAAAAATTCTACTTTCCAACGAAAGCCTCTTGAAATATCTGGATGTAGATTAATGACTAAAATTTAATTTTTGTTGAATTATTCACTATTAAATTACAGAAATTTTCTTCTTAATTTTCTTAATGGCGACCCCACCATTCCCACCAGTTCCCATTTGCAGTTGATTGATTTTGCATTACTTTCTCTATTCCTTTGATATATAATATTACTTCAATTTTGTTATAAAGTTATTTGATTAACTTTACGAATATAGTATAGCAATCAATAACTAATAATTACGATTTTTATCACATTTGGTATCACAAATGTCATAAACGGTATTATTTAATTCCATATGTTCCTATTACAGTGATGATTTCCTTTAATTTATAAATGTATAGCTGTTTAAGAAGCATTAGTTAGTTCAAGAATTATATAGAAATACTTTTACTTTTGATTGTGATAACCACTAATAGTAAAAATATTAGTTGAATGTGATGAAACTATATGATCAAAAATAATTGGACAACTGGATATTTATGATGTTATTGTTCTACTCTTTTGTTCCTAAATATATCGTCATAAAGAAACTATTTAAATCTCTGACGTTTTACTGACCCAAAAAAGTTAGACAATTTATTTAGGCAAAGGATTTAGTTCTGTATTGCACAGGACTAAGTCCTTTTCTACCATTTGTCAAGTATATCAAGGTATTTGATGAAAAATAGTTTGAGTTCCATAGTCAAACTAAGGAAATTGTCTTTTTTAACTATAATTCAGTGTAAAAAGTGTACACTAAACCAACATCTTATCTGATGATTTTTTTGATAAGGCGTTACAACAATATGGCATAAACAATTTTACCGATTTTGGATAGAAGTATAATCATAAAGTTTGTTATGCGTTATGAGGTAATACATTGTTCTAATGAGACGATGTATAGAGGCAATCGTGTGTGGTTTGGTTGAAGTCACTTGCGATTGTCTTTTTCGTTTTAGTTTTGCCTTAATGCGCTTATTATTATAGTAAGCAATGTAGTCTGCAATAGCTTGTTCCAATTGGTTAAGCGACTTAAATGTCTTCTCGTAACCATGAAACATCTCAGACTTAAGAATGCCAAAGAAGGGCTCCATCATGCCGTTGTCTGGACTATTGCCCTTACGTGACATGGATGGCTGAATCCCTTTATCCTCTAAAAAATGATGATAGAAATCATGTCGATATTGCACCCCTGGTCACTATGGAGAATAGTGTTCTCGTAATTGCCCTCTGTGAAGGCTTGTTCCAACATCATTTTTACTTGTGCTAAGTTCAGCGAAGTAGAAAGATTGTAGGCTATAATTTCGCTGTTAAAACCATCTAAAACTGGTGATAAATAGAGTTTTTGGCTGCTTGCCGGAATAGCAAACCCTGTTACATCTGTGTAGCACTTTTCCATTGGTTTTGATGCTTCAAACTGGCGTTGAATGAGATTCTCTGCTTTCATACCAACCTCTCCTTGGTATGAATAATACTTACGTTTACGACGAATTCGAGCACTTAAACCAAGAGCCTTCATCAGACGCTGAATCCTCTTATGATTGACCCAAAAACCACGATTCGGAGTTCTCTCATTTTTTTTAGAACCGCATTTTCTGCTTGAAGACGTTCTAATTCCGTCATTTCTTCTAGCTTTTTCTTGTATTGTGCGAGCCAGTTAGGAAGCATCCCTTGATTTGGGAGAGAATATTCGAGAGAAACTCTATCTTGAGAACAGTATTCATGTAGGATTTTATCAATCATTTCTTCCTTTCTAAGTTCATAGATAAGGACTTTATCCTCATAAGTCAATTTCATAATAAAAACACCCTAGAAGTTAGATTTTTTCTGTCTAACTTTTGGGGTGTAGGTCATTTCACGGTTGGTTTTGACTAGTTAAGTAAAATCAAGTTAGTCGAAAATAATAAAAATAAAATTTTCTGATAGCTAACATATTCTATTGATCGTGACTAAAAAGCAAAGGATGTTTTCTAATTTTTCAATGGCAGCACAAATGCCTATATTATAGTGTTTTTGAACTGTTTCAACTATCTAAAAAGAGTATTTAAAAATATTTTCAAAAAATATGAAATAAATTAATTGACAAAAAATTATAATAAAGTATAATAGATTGTGTTAGGAAGAGTTTGTTTTTTTGGCAGGGTGACTCTCTGGTCAAAAAAGACTAACTTAGAATCTGGAATTCTAAGTTATCAAATTCCAATGTTTCATTGTGATGATTTAAAAAGAGAAGATTTAAACAGCAAAAAAATTAGATTAATCGATTTAAAACATCAGCATCATCGTAGTGGGAGCTAGCGGTATTTTTAATCCGTGTAGAGCTAACGACAGATTCAAAAACAGCAGAATCGGTAGAGACTAATCTTCAAAAGCGAAGAGGGAGAGAAAATAAAGCAGTAACTGCTAATATACCTATCAGAAGGTGGACTAAACCTAATGACTGATAGGTGGTATGTTTTGAGAGTGGCGTTTTTAGCAATACTCTTCTAGGAAATAGTATCTTGTAAGCAGTATGACGTTCTGTGTAAAGAAGCTAGAGGGAAAGCTTCTCAGATTGACTGACTATCAATCACAAGATACTCTTGACTAGAAACCATTTTGAGCCAACACAATTTTGAGTTTGTTGGTACTGAACTGCACCTAGGAAATTGGTGGTTCAATGTTAGTAAATAGAGACTTTAACTTGTAAAAGTCTAAAAATTGTTTTATCTCATTATCAACTCAAGGATTAAGTTTTTAGTGGGATTGAGGAATAAAAGGGTGAAAAGCATATTGGGATGATGCTTCAGTGACGGAATTTGATCAGATGTTTGTGAGAGCATCTGTCTATGCTACATTGACTATTTTTAATGGTTATGTTGGATAGAAACTGTTTTCAAGATCCTGATACCAAGGAAAGTTGGGGGATTTTCCTTTAGGTATCGAGATTGTTGAAAAGAGATCGAATGGACTGAGTGGCACTTGTATCCTAGGTTAAGCAATACACCTATAAACCTAAGTTTCCATACAGCAGGGAGCAAGTTTCAGTTTGAATGGGGGATGCATCTAGAGTAATCTAGATGTTTTTTTATTTTGTGAATTCTTTTACGAATAAGTAAGAGAGTGCACGAAGGAGAGAGTCATGTTAATTGCAAAAAATCAGGAGGGAAACCTCGTTTCAGCTCTAGAAACCAGTTTGCAACGTAAGGAATCCTATAGCTGTCCTGGTTGCCAGGGAGTTGTCCTTCTGAGACATGGCCAGGTAATGTGTCCACATTTTGCTCATAAGTCTTTGCAAGATTGTCAGTTCTTCTCGGAGAATGAATCGGCCCAACATTTATCTCTTAAGGCAGCTTTGTATAAATCTTTGGTTAATCATGGTGAAAAAGTAAGTATTGAAAAAGTTTTGTCTGAGATGGGGCAAATTGCAGATTTATTTGTTGGCGATTCCCTGGCTCTAGAAGTTCAGTGTTCTCGGTTATCCCAGCAACGTTTGAGAGAGAGGACATGTGCCTATCACCAAGCAGGTTACGAAGTGCGTTGGCTTTTGGGTGAGGAACTCTGGTTGAATGGTCGTCTAACAGACCTACAGCGGGACTTTCTCTATTTTACGGCTAAGATTGGATTTCACCTATGGGAGCTTGATTGGAAGCGTGAGGAAATTAGACTTAAGTATCTCATCTATGAGGATATTTTTGGGAAAGTCTATTATTTAACTAAGGCTTGGCCGTTAACCGAAAATCTCATGACAGTTCTACGTTTTCCTTATCAAGCAGAGCAGGTTGAGACTTATCAAGTAACTCAGCGAAAGAGGGTCTCACATGTGATTCAACGAGAATTAATGGGGAAAAATCCAAGGTGGATGAGAAGGCAGGAAGAAGCCTATCTTAATGGAATGAATTTATTATGCCTGTCTGATCAGGATTTTTCCCCACAAGTAAGATTTCCTGAATCTAGGCAGGGTTTTGTACAAATTAGACAGTCACTTGAAGGTTTTGAAAAGCTTTTTATGCAATATTATCGAAAAAGGCATTTTTCTTATCGACAAACTCTCTACCCTCCCACCTTTTATGCTAAAATAGTAAAGAATAGATACAATTAAGGAGAATATTATGTCAGACAATCGTGCTCATTTAGAAGAGAAATACACATGGGATTTGACGACCATTTTTGCGACAGATGCAGATTGGGAGACTGAATATGAAAGCACTGTTCAGGATTTGAAGAAGGCTAGTGCTTATGCAGGTCATCTCTTAGATTCTGCTAAGAACTTGCTTGAGGCAACTGAACTTTATATGAGTCTTATGCGTCGCTTGGAGAAAATCTATGTCTATGCGTCAATGAAAAATGACCAAGACACAACAGTAGGGCTTTACCAAGAGTACCAAGCTAAGGCCTCAAACCTTTACTCACAGTTGAGTGAAGCTTTTGCATACTTTGAGCCTGAATTTATGGCCTTGGATGATAAGAAATTAGCTGAATTTAAAGAACAAGAGCCAGGTCTTGGACTTTATGACCACTATTTCGAACGTCTTTTGGCCAACAAGGATCACGTTCTTTCTCAAGAAGCTGAAGAGCTCTTGGCAGCAGCCGGTGATATCTTCAACGGTCCAACGGATACCTTCAATGTCTTGGATAATGCTGATATCCTCTTCCCATGGGTATCAGATGGTCAAGGGGATGTGGTTGAGTTGACACATGGTAACTTTATCACCCTCATGGAATCTAAGGACCGTGACATTCGTAAGGGAGCCTATGAAGCGATGTATGGGACTTACGAACAGTTCCAACATACTTATGCACAAACACTCCAAGGTGTTGTTAAGGTTCACAATTACCAAGCCAAAGTTCGTCACTATAATTCGGCACGTCATGCAGCACTTGCGGCTAACTTTATTCCAGAGAGTGTTTATGATTCACTCTTGGAATCAGTGAACAAGCATTTGCCACTTTTGCACCGTTACCTTGATTTGCGTAAGAAGGTCTTGGGACTTGACGAGCTTAAGATGTATGACGTCTATACACCACTTTCTGAGACTGAAACTGCTCTTACTTATGAAGAATCTCTAAAGAAAGCAGAAGAAGTCTTGGCAATCTTTGGTGAAGAGTATAGTAAAGGGGTTCATGCAGCCTTTACGGAACGTTGGATTGACGTTCACCCTAACAAAGGAAAACGCTCAGGTGCCTACTCAGGTGGTGCCTATGATACCAATGCTTTCATGCTTTTGAACTGGCAAGACACTTTGGACAATCTCTTTACCTTGGTTCACGAGACTGGCCACAGTTTGCATTCAACTTTCACACGTCAGACTCAACCATATGTTTACGGAGATTACCCAATCTTCTTGGCGGAAATTGCGTCTACAACCAATGAAAATATCTTGACAGAAACGCTTCTTAAAGAGGTTAAAGATGACAAGGCACGTTTTGCTATTCTTAACCACTATTTGGATGGTTTCAAGGGAACTGTCTTCCGTCAAACACAATTTGCCGAGTTTGAGCATGCTATCCATGAGGCAGATGCATCTGGTCAAATCTTGACAGCGGACTTCATGAATAAGCTTTACGCAGACCTCAATGAGAAATACTATAACCTTAAAGCTGAGGATAACTACGAAATTCAGTTTGAGTGGGAACGTATTCCGCATTTCTACATGAATTACTATGTCTACCAATACGCTACAGGATTTGCTGCGGCAAGCTACTTGGCTGAAAAAATTGTTCACGGTACTGAAGAAGATAAAGAAGCTTACCTTACTTACCTTAAGGCGGGAAGCTCAGACTATCCTTTGGAAGTCATCAAGAAAGCTGGTGTTGATATGACCAATACCGACTACTTAGATGCTGCCTTCAAAGTTTTTGAAGACCGTCTTGTTGAATTGGAAGCTTTGGTTGAAAAAGGTGTTCACCTTTCTTAAAAGGAAGTTACCATATGAGAGAATCATTCTGAATCAGGATGATTCTTTTTATGCCTAAAAAACGAACGTTTACTCGAGTATAAGTTCTAATTGATATGGAAATATGCTGGTGAGCATATTTATAGCCCATGGTTTATATTCATGATAGACTAAAAACCTAACGTTTTATGTTTTATAAGTGAACAATGTTCAGAAATAGAAAGTAGGTTTTTGTGAAAACAACCAATCGTTATCTTGTAGCAACGTGTGGTGTCTTACTCCATCTCATGTTGGGGTCTACCTATGCTTGGAGTATCTATCGTAATCCTATTATGGCCCAGACTGGCTGGGATCAATCTTCAGTTTCTTTTGCCTTTTCGTTGGCTATCTTTTGTCTAGGGCTTTCTGCAGCTTTCATGGGGCGTCTGGTTGAAAAATTTGGTCCTAGAGTGACTGGGAGTATGTCGGCTGTTCTCTATGCTGGGGGTAACATTCTGACAGGAGTTGCCATTGCTCATGGAGAGCTGTGGATGCTTTATCTTGGTTATGGTATTCTTGGTGGTCTAGGACTGGGTGTGGGTTATATTACGCCTGTTTCAACTATTATTAAGTGGTTTCCTGATAAGCGTGGACTTGCGACTGGCCTTGCCATTATGGGCTTTGGCTTTGCCTCATTGTTAACCAGTCCCATTGCTCAATATCTGATTCAGGCACGTGGTGTTGAGCAGACCTTTTATATCTTGGGAGTCGTTTATTTTGTTGTTATGCTTTTTGTCTCACAATTCATTAAACGACCAAGTGTAGAGGAAGCACAACTGTTGGCTGACAAGAGTCCGAACCGTCAGGCTGCTGATTTGAGCAAGGGAGTTACGGCTAATGAGGCTTTGAAATCATCAACTTTCTACTGGTTATGGCTTATTCTGTTTATCAATATTTCATGTGGCTTAGCCCTTGTTTCTGCTATTTCTCCAATGGCTCAAGATATGGTTGGGATGTCAGCTGAATCAGCGGCAGTTGTTGTAGGTGTTATGGGAATCTTTAATGGTTTTGGTCGCCTTCTGTGGGCAGGCTTGTCGGATTATATTGGGCGTCCGAAGACCTTTGTTCTCCTCTTTGTGGTTAATATTGTTATGGCCGTCCTCCTAATTGTCCTGCAAGTTCCACTTATCTTTGTGGTTGCGATGGCTGTTCTGATGACTTGCTACGGGGCAGGTTTCTCATTAATTCCTCCCTATCTTAGCGATATCTTTGGGGCAAAGGAGTTGGCTACCCTTCATGGTTATATTTTGACTGCCTGGGCGATGGCGGCCTTAGTGGGGCCAATGCTTTTATCCGTAACCTACGAATTGATAAAATCATACCAGATGACCTTGCTTGTTTTCATCGCTCTTTACGTGGTGGCTTTGGTCGTTTCCTACCTCTTGAAAAAGATGGGGTTACGTCAAGTAGCTTAATGATGACGATTTGAGTTATAGATAAGAAAAATCTCTAGCACTCGCTAGGGATTTTTTATATAATAAAACACATGGTTAAATCATATAGTAAAAACGCAAATCACAACATGCGTCGTCCAGTAGTCAACAAGGATATCGTGGACTACATGCGAACGCATCTTCAGGAAAATAAAGGGCATTTGGCTGAACTGGAGGCCTTTGCTCGTAAGGAAAATATTCCAATTATCCAGCACGAAGTAGTTGCTTATTTCCGATTTTTGTTGCAGACCTTGCAGCCTAAGAAAATCCTTGAGGTAGGAACAGCTATTGGTTTTTCAGCCCTTCTTATGGCTGAGTATGCGCCTGATGCTCAGATTACAACGGTTGATCGTAATGAAGAAATGATTGGCTTTGCCAAGGAAAATCTAGCCAAGTATGACAGCCGCAAACAAATTACCTTGGTCGAAGGAGATGCAGCAGAAGTTTTGCAAGATTTGGACACTGACTATGATTTTGTCTTTATGGACTCAGCCAAGTCTAAATATATCGTCTTTCTGCCTGAAATCCTAAAACGTCTCAAGGTAGGTGGTGTCATCGTCTTTGATGATATCTTCCAAGGTGGGGACATTGCCAAAGACATCATGGAAGTTCGTCGTGGTCAGCGTACGATTTACCGTGGCTTGCATCGTCTTTTTGATGCGACCTTAGATAACCCTGGATTGACTGCTAGTTTGGTCCCTATGAGTGACGGACTTCTTATGCTTCGGAAAAATTCTGAAAATATTATCTTGCCAGATTAAGCATTATTTAAGTAAGTGTGGTATAATAACAAAGATATTGACAATTTAAGGAGTAGATAAAATGGCTAAAGAAAATGAAAACCTTGAGTCAACAGAAGAAACTGTTGAAGAGGTTGTAGCAGACAAAGACGCAGAACAAGAGCATCTTGATCGCCAAAAAGAAGAAGAGGAAAGCATCGCCCTCGCCAGTGAAAAAGCGAAAGAAAAAGCTAAACGTGCTAAAACTAAAAAGACACGTGATGCTGGTAAACCAAGCTCAGGTGGTCGCTTCCTTGGAGGTCTTGCCCTTGTAGCTGTTTCAGCTCTCGTTGGTGCAGGTGCTATGTATGTTTCTCTAGGTAACAAAACAACTGAAGAAACAACTTTGGTATCTATGAAAGGTGATACTGTTACTGTTGGTGATGTTTTTGATTCACTTAAAGGTAGTAGCCAAACACAACAAAGTGTTTTGAGTGCAACTTTGCAAAAGGCTCTTGAAAAAGAATATGGTAGCAAAGTCAGCAAAGAAGACGTTGACAAAGCTTATAAGCAAGCTTCAGAACAATACGGAGATCAATTCTCACAAGTACTTGCAGCCTATGGTCAAACAGAAGAGTCATACCGTAATCAAATCCGTACACAAAAATTGGTTGAGTATGCTGTTAACCAAGCCGCACAAAAAGATTTGACGGAAGCAAATTACAAGGCTGCCTATGATAACTACACACCAAATACAGAGGTGCAAGTGGTTTCAACTACTGATAAAGCAGTGGCAGATAAGGTGGACTCTGAAGCTAAGGCAGAAGGAGCAGATTTCTCACAAGTAGCTAAAGATAACAGCTTGGAAGTGACTTCTAAGACGGTTAACTCAGCTTCTCAAGACTTCCCAGCAGATGTTTTGACAGCAGCCTTCAAACAAGATGCTAATGCCGTCTCTGACGTAGTGACTGTTTCAAACAGCTCAACTGGAGCTGCGACTTACTACATCGTCAAAACTGTTTCAAAATCTGAGAAAAATGCAGATTGGAAAAACTATAAGGATGATTTGACTAAGGTTATCATCAATGGTAAGAAATCTGATACTAACTTCACTAACTCAGTGATTGCTAAGGTCCTTAAGAAATATAATGTTAAAGTTGTAGACAAGGCCTTTAGCGCAATTCTTGACCAGTATGTGACTGGTTCTGGGGCTTCATCAAGTTCATCATCAAGCTCTAGCAAATAAATCACAAGATAGAGTTGATAATGCTATTATCAGCTTGACCTAAGACCTAAAACACGTTAAAATGGAGAGTGGCTGAAAGTTCTAATATCATGACATTTTTAGCCTTCCCTTTGAGATTGGTAATCATCGCTTCTGATACAGAAAAATGGCGGTCGCTGCGAGCCATGGACGAATCTGGTTACTTGCTACTCAAAGTTCACAATTAAAGACAAATAAGAATGACAAGTTCATTGAATGAAGGTGGTACCGCGGTTCACGTCGCCCTTCGTTTAGTGGACTTGTCTTTTATTCTTTGGGTATTTTCTGAATGAAATGTGTGGCAATATTGGAGGTGGCGTATGAAAACCTATTTTGTCAAACAGAAGTTTCGATTGGGTGGCGAACGCTTTGATATCAAGGATGATCAAGGTAGAGTTGCCTATCAGGTTGAAGGGTCCTTCTTTAAGATTCCAAAGACCTTTACGATTTTTGGTGAGGATGGTCGTGAGATTAGTCATATCACCAAGGAGCCGCTTAGTCTCTTGCCTAAGTTTACAGTAGACTTGCGGGATGGTTCGAGTTTTTACATTCGAAAAAAATTAACCTTTCTTCGTGATAAGTATGATGTCGATAATCTTGGCTTGCGAATAGAGGGTAATATTTGGGACTTGGATTTTCAACTACTTAATAGTCAAAATCAGGTAGTTGCTAGGATTCAAAAGGAGCTCTTCCATCTGACATCGACCTATACTGTTACTGTTTATGAAAATACTTACGCCGATTTAGCCATTTCCCTGTGTGTTGCTATTGACTATGTGGAAATGCTCGAGAATAGCTCAAAATAAAAAACAATTAATTAAGGAGAAACAATGAAACAACTTACTTCAGCACAAATTCGTCAAATGTGGCTTGATTTCTGGAAATCAAAAGGTCACGCTGTTGAACCATCAGCTAACTTGGTTCCAGTTAACGATCCAACCCTTCTTTGGATTAACTCAGGGGTTGCCACTTTGAAAAAATACTTTGATGGCTCTGTGATTCCTGAAAATCCACGTATCACTAACTCACAAAAGGCTATCCGTACCAACGATATCGAAAATGTTGGTAAGACAGCTCGTCACCACACAATGTTTGAAATGCTTGGTAACTTCTCAGTTGGTGACTACTTCCGTGATGAAGCCATCGAATGGGGTTATGAGCTTTTGACAAGCCCAGAGTGGTTTGATTTTCCAAAAGACAAACTTTACATGACTTACTATCCAGATGATAAAGATTCATACAACCGTTGGATTGCTTGCGGTGTTGAACCTAGTCATTTGATTCCAATTGAAGATAACTTCTGGGAAATCGGTGCTGGCCCTTCAGGACCAGACACTGAGATTTTCTTTGACCGTGGCGAAGACTTTGACCCTGACAATATTGGTATCCGTTTGCTTGAAGAAGATATTGAAAACGACCGTTACATTGAAATTTGGAACATCGTTTTGTCACAATTCAACGCAGATCCAGCTGTTCCACGTTCAGAATATAAGGAACTTCCTAATAAAAACATTGATACGGGCGCAGGTCTTGAACGTCTTGTAGCCGTAATGCAAGGGGCTAAAACAAACTTTGAAACAGACCTCTTCATGCCTATCATTCGTGAAATCGAAAAAATGTCTGGTAAAACTTATGATCCAGATGGTGACACAATGAGCTTCAAGGTCATCGCTGACCACATCCGTTCATTGGCATTTGCCATTGGTGATGGTGCCCTTCCAGGTAATGAAGGTCGTGGTTATGTCCTTCGTCGTCTTCTCCGTCGTGCCGTAATGCACGGCCGTCGTCTCGGCATTTCTGATGCTTTCTTGTACAAACTTGTTCCAACTGTTGGTCAAATCATGGAAAGCTATTACCCAGAAGTTCTTGAGAAGAAAAACTTTATCGAAAAAATCGTTAAACGTGAAGAAGAAACCTTTGCACGTACTATCGATGCAGGTTCAAGCATGCTTGACGAGCTTCTTGCTAACCTTAAGAAATCTGGTAAAGATACGCTTGAAGGTAAAGACATCTTCAAACTTTATGATACTTACGGATTCCCAGTGGAATTGACAGAAGAGTTGGCTGAAGATGAAGGCTTCAAGATTGACCATGAAGGTTTTAAAGCAGCCATGAAAGAACAACAAGAACGTGCGCGTGCTAGCGTGGTTAAAGGTGGTTCTATGGGTATGCAAAATGAAACCCTCGCAAACATCACTGAACCATCTGAGTTCTTGTATGAAGCAGAGACTGCAGAAAGCCGTTTGAGCGTAATCGTTGCTGACGATGCTCGTCATGATAGTGTAAATTCTGGTCAAGCACTCCTTGTCTTTGAACAAACACCATTCTACGCTGAAATGGGTGGACAAGTAGCAGACCACGGTACTATCTCAGATGCAGCTGGTACTGTTGTTGCGCGTGTTGTTGATGTTCAACGTGCACCAAATGGACAAGCGCTTCACACTGTTGAGGTTGAAGGTGAACTTGTTGTAGGTGCTAACTACAAACTTGAAATTGACCACACACGTCGTCACCGTGTTATGAAGAACCACACAGCCACTCACTTGCTCCATGCGGCTCACCTCTTGCATGCTGCCCTTCATAATATCGTTGGTAATCATGCTGTCCAAGCGGGTTCTCTTAATGAACAAGAATTCTTGCGTTTCGACTTCACTCACTTTGAGGCTGTAACTCCAGAAGAATTGCGTGCTATCGAAGAACAAGTCAACGAAGAAATCTGGAAAGCCACTCCAGTAACAACTATTGAAACAGACATTGACACTGCTAAATCAATGGGAGCTATGGCCCTCTTTGGTGAAAAATATGGTAAGAATGTTCGTGTCGTTTCAATCGGTGATTACTCTGTTGAGCTTTGTGGTGGTACGCACGTTGCCAACACTGCTGAAATCGGTATGTTCAAGATTGTTAAAGAAGAAGGTATCGGTTCAGGAACACGTCGTATCTTGGCAGTGACATCACGTGAAGCTTACCTTGCTTACCGTGAAGAAGAAGATGCCCTCAAAGCGATCGCAGCAACACTTAAGGCACCACAATTGAAAGAAGTACCTAACAAGGTTGCTAGCCTTCAAGAGCAGTTGCATGCCCTTCAAAAAGAAAATGCTGCTCTTAAAGAAAAAGCAGCAGCTGCAGCAGCTGGTGATGTCTTCAAAGACGTTAAAGAAGCTAACGGTGTTCGTTACATCGCTAGCCAAGTAGAAGTTTCTGACGCAGGTGCCCTTCGTACCTTTGCTGATCAATGGAAACAAGCAGACTACTCTGACGTTCTTGTCCTTGCAGCTCACATTGGCGAAAAAGTTAATGTCCTTGTAGCAAGCAAGTCTAAGGATGTTCACGCAGGTAATGTTATCAAGGTTCTCGCACCAATCGTGTCAGGTCGTGGTGGTGGTAAACCAGATATGGCCATGGCCGGTGGTAGCGATGCCAATGGTATCCAAGATCTTCTTTCGGCAGTAGCAGAACAGCTTTAAGATGTGATACAATAAAAGAAACTTGAAAAGGTAGGATGAAAATCCTATCTTTTTTCTTTGTAAGTAGCATTGAAAGTTAAAAGTATTTTCATTTCACAATTGAAATAGTGAATATTGGGTGGTATACTATTACAAATCATAAAAATTATAATAGTTTCAAGTAATAGGGAGCTAGCGATGTTTGGACAAGACTTTGGTCATCGGTTAAGAGAGTTGAGATTAGCACAAGGACTCACTAAAGAAAAATTTTGTGAAGGGGATGAGGTTTTATCAGTACGACAATTGACACGTATAGAGACAGGGAAGTCTCAACCTAAACTAGAAACCTTAGAGCACTTGGCAAGACGTCTGAATATATCTTTATCGGAATTGCTTGGAGAGAGAGCTATAGGCTCAAAGTTGCCGGTAGAATACCTCAATCTCAAATATCAATTGATGCATGCGACTAGTTTAGATAAGCCAAATAACCTAATGAAACTAGACGAAAAGCTGGGTAAAATTATTGATAGCTATTATGATGATTTGCCAGCTGATGAACAGAGGGTTGTTGATATCTTACAGTCAAAACTTTACTCTTATACTTCAAAGACACATCAAAAATTTGGCATGAGCATATTGGAGAAGAGTTTACCTTCATTATGTGAGAAAAGGGTATACACTATCAATGACCTACTACTTATAGAACTATATCAAATCTCGTTAGGAGATGGTGATAGTATGCGGTCAGATGGGTTTAGTGAAGGGACTTTTTATGCCATCTGTAGAAATCTTATAAATAGTTATGATAATATTCCCACGGAGTATCTATTTTTATTTAGGGATGCCTTATTAATGGTTCCAATAGTTGAATATGAACGAAAAAAGTTTCATTTATCGGAGATAGCATTCATTCAACTGCATCACATTATGGAGGAAACTCAAGATTATCAGAAAAAACCAATTTTGAGAATGCTAGAGGGACAGTATCTATATGTTGTAAAGAATGATATTTTTGAGTCTAAAAAAGCCTATCAAGAAGGGATAATCTTGGCTAGATTGTTAGGAGATACCTCTTTAGCTGACATCATATCAGAGAAAATGAGAGATGCTATGAAAGAATAGAGCAGGACATACGTGTCCTGTTCTTTTTTCTAATAAGCAGTATATTATACCCATAAGAAGAATTAAAGAATGTAACTAATTTCATTGAGATTTTTGAAAATGACACCGTCTAAAATAGAGTATTAAGGAGAATTATTATGAAACCTGCTACAAAACGTTTCACAACTTTAACCGCACTCGCTTTAACTTCCGTTCTATTACTTGGTGCATGTGGTAATAACAAGAAGGAAGGCACATTAACATCGAGCTCTAGTAAGGTTAGTCAGAAAGTGAAATCGACAAAACCATCCTCAAAAGAAAAAGAGAAGAAGTCTGAGAAAAAGACAAAATCTTCTAGTTCAGAAGAAGTCTCAAAAGCAACCTCTGGAGAAAAGGCTTCACAACCATCAGCCGGAAATGTTGCTGGATCTGCTCAACAAGAAGTTGCTCCAACAAATCCTAGTGAAGAAACAGCTGGAGTAAATCAAGGATCTACGACAGAACAACCAGTTGCTTCAGCGGAACAAACACCGGCTACCACAGCAGTTGATGTTACGGCAATGGCTAATGGTGATTTCTCTAGTGTTGCTGGTACCTATCAAAATGACTTAGGAGATACAATTACAGTATCCCCATCCGGTAGTGTAACTCGTGTAGGCGCTGAAAGTGGTTATAGTGATACAAGTAGTCAGCTCTTTAATGGTTTTGCTCAAGATGGCGGTTATGTAGCAGGTTTTGCTCATAATGATGGACCAACCAGTGACCCAATTTTCTTTGACAGTAATGGACAGATTCGTTTCGGTTCTGATGCGATATATGGTCGGATGCATGTTTACAATAAATTAGATTAATGGTATTGTCCCTCGGTACTTAAGAAAAGGAAATCACAAGTAGTAGAAGGAGCACACTTTAAAAATGTCTCAAAAAGAACATGGAGAAGTGAGAAGTACTAGTGGTACCTTAAAGGGGACCTATCACTATTTGGATTCTCCCAGTCCTCATTTGTTTCCGTTTGTCTTTATTAGTAATGTAACAAATAGCCTTCAGATGTTTCTCGTGTGTAAGAACGGTAAGCCAATTGCCTTTCCATTACTTCTACCAAATCAGTATAAAATTGTTTACATTAAGGACTTTCAAAATGTTAGCTCCTGCGATGAGATTACTGTGACTGAACATTTAGAAGAATACATCTATGATGAATCATAGTTAGACTAGATTGATACCTATAGTCAAATCAACCCAGAATGAATTAATTAATCTATTCAGATTTGCTTAATGTGTCAAGGAATTAGATGTAGCAAAAGCCCTCAGGTAGCCCCTTTGGGCTTTTCTTAATCATAGTTATCTGAAAGAATTAGCTATCAATTTTCTACAAAATAAAGTTTAGTAATAATATTGAAATAATTGTAAAAAATATTTCAAAGAGGTATAATAGAAGTATGAAAACGGTTCCAATCTTTATCAAACAGCCTAGAAAGTGAGAGTGATCAAAATGAGAAAGGCATATGTTTTTAAGGAACGTCAACGTTACTCAATACGTAAATATTCTTTTGGAGCTGCATCAGTCTTGATTGGTGCGAGCTTGATGCTTGGTGGACATGCTTTGGCTCAGGAACAAGCCAATAGCACAGGTTCTATCACAGACTATGAAGTTACTGTAAATAATTCTGAAGCACCCCAAATTGACCAGGCAACTTCAGAAGCTGTTACCGATGTCCTCAATGAACCTGCGTCAAGATCAGAAGCACCAAGACCTAAGCTTGCTAGCAGTGAAGTTGCTTCTTCTGAAGCTAGTAGTGTAGTGTCCAGCGAGGTTGCTTCTTTGGAAGTACCAGCAGAGGTTGCTCATTCTGCATCTGCTGTCGCTTCTGTTTCTAGATCAGAAGTGGCTACTCCACGTTCTGAAGTGTCATCAGTAGCTAGCTCTGAAGTAGTTAGTGAGATTAACCGTTCAGCAACTTCAGAAGTAGCAGAAGTTAGAGGTACTGACCGTGAAGCTGTCGATACTAGTCTTCGTACTGTCTTAACTAATGCTAGTCAGCCAGGTGTAGATGGTCCTGTGACTGCTGATGGCTCTCTTGACATCCCATCGAACGGTACCTATTATTTCCGTCGCACAACTGAAATTCGTACAGCTCCAATCATGGATATCAAACCTACTTTCGTCTTTAGTGCAGGCGACCATGTTATCTATGATAAGGTCTTGAAGAAAGATAATCACCAATGGATTTCTTACATTGGTTACGATTATGAACGCTACTACGCTGATATCGCAGCTTTGAAGGCCGAAAACACTAGTAGCACTACTGAAGCGACTAGAGATGAAACTATCCCTGAACGTGGTACTTATTACTTCACTAAACCTGCAGATGTGAAGAACCAACCTAGCTTGACTGCCAAGACTGAGTTCAATTTTGATCCAGGCATGTCAGTCAACTACGATAGATCTTTGCTTGCGGACAACCACCGTTGGATTTCTTATACTTCGTACAGTGGTACTCGTCGTTATGTCGACCTAGGTGCTGTTGCAGAGGCTGTAGCTAAACCAAGAGGCGATATCGCTATTGAAAGTCATGACAATGGTGACTTTAGTGTAGTTATCAGTAATGTTTCAGACCAAAACGGTGTCCTCGGGGTATCTGTTCCAATCTGGTCTGAAAAGAATGGCCAAGATGATATCATTTGGTACAATGCAACTCGTCTTAACAATGGCAACTACAAGGTTAACGTCAGTCTAAGTGACCATAAGAATGAACGTGGTCTCTACAATGTTCATCTTTACTATGTTGAAACTAATGGTAAATTAGTTGGTGTGGGTGGCACAGCTTACACAGTTCCTGCCAAGGTTGAAGAAACGCATACAACTACTAGCTATAGCCTTCCTGACTCAGGAACTTACACCTTCAAAGCACGCACTGGCATTAAGGCAGAACCTCGTGTGGCAAGTCCAGAGTTAGCCTACTATGATGCTGGTATGTCAGTCAACTACGACAAGATTGTCAGTGGTGATGGTTACCAATGGCTTTCTTACCTCAGCTACAATGGCAACCGCCGTTATGTAGCCGTGGCTAAACTTGCTCAACAAGAAAGCAAACCAAGCGGTACTATCAATATTGAAAACCTCTCTAACCTCGGTTTTGACGTTCATATCACTAATGTTTCTGGTGGTGACAAGGCTATTCAAGGCGTAAGTGTTCCAGTTTGGACAGCTAAAGACGGCCAAGACGACCTTGTATGGCACCAAGCTAGCAGACAAAGTGATGGTAGCTACAAGGTTCGTATCAATGTTAGTGACCATAAGGCTGAAGCAGGTGAATACATTGTCCATCTCTACTATGTCCAAGATGGTAAAATGGTAGGTATCGGAGGCACTAGTACAACTGTTCCAGTTCAAAATGCAACTCGCCACAATCTTCCAGCTTCAGGTTCATATACCTTTACCGCTCGTACTGGCATCAAGACTCAACCTTTGGTAGCCAACCCAGATGTTAGCTACTACGATGCTGGTATGTCAGTCAACTATGACAAGGTTGTCAATAATGATGGCTATACATGGCTTTCTTATCTCAGCTATTCAGGACATCGTTTCTATGTGGCTATCGCACCAACGAGTGTGACTAAACCTGTAGAACAACCTGTTCAACCAAGTACACCATCATCTGGTACCTATACTTTCAAAGAACGCTCTAGCATTAAAGCAGAACCAAGTGTGGCAAGTCCAGAGTTGGCCTACTATGATGCTGGTATGTCCGTTAACTATGACAGATTGGTGACTGCAGATGGTCACACATGGCTCTCTTATGTTAGCCATGGAGGCAACCGTCGTTACATTGCTATTGATGGTAAGGCAACAGCAGTTGCTCAACCAGCAAGTCCAAGCCTAGCTGCAACTGGTACTTATACCTTTACCAAACCTAGCTCTATCAAGGCTCAACCAAGTGTTGCTAGTCCAGAGTTAGCCTACTATGATAAAGGCATGTCTGTTCGCTATGACAAGGTCCTTACAGCCGATGGACACACATGGTTATCTTATACGACTTATAGTGGTGCAAGACGCTATGTGGATATTTCTTAAGAGTTGTAACATCACTCTCTTTTGAGGGTGGTGTTTTTTTAGTTTCAAGAGTTGAATCAATATATTGTTCAATATGCTTTAGAAACATTTGCTGTAAATTAGCGAAAGTTATAAAATCAAGGTGAAAGTATAGGATTCGTTCTATGAGTAACTAGCATCTTATAGAATAAGGATGTTGTAATTAGAGGTGTTCAATTATGTTAGATATTTTTGTTTTAGAAGAAGATTATTTTCAACAAGCTCGTCTTGAGGATGCTATCCACAAGTCTAAACAAATATATATTTTAAGAATTGGGAAGGTTGATTTATACGATAAACCCAATCAATTATTAGAGCGTATTACGGAAAGGGGCTCGCATTTACTGTTTTTTCTAGATATTGGATCTGACAGTGATGTCGAAGGGGGAATATTGGTTGCTCAACAGATTCGTGAGCGAGATCCGTATGCAAGTATTGTTTTCATCACAGCACATCCCGAACTCCTACCTTCAACCTTTCAGTATCGCTTAGCTGCACTTGATTTTATTGACAAGAATTTGCCTGATATTGAATATGAAGATAGGATTATTTCTGATATTGGATTAGCACTTTCTAAAAATGGTCTGAGCCAAATAGAGTGTGCTTTTACTATAGATACAAAGAATGCAACTATACAAGTTCCTTTTCATAAGATTCTCTATTTTGAAACATCTCCAACGGTTCATAAGGTAATTCTTCATACAACAGAAGAGCAAATTGAGTTCTATGGTCAATTATCAAAAGTTGTAAAACAAGATTGCAGACTATATAAATGCCATAAATCATTTGTTGTAAATCCCGAAAACATTGTGAGATTGGACAAAGAATTAGGTGTTATTTATTTTGAAAACGGAGAGTCATGCTTGGTTTCGAAAGCTAAACAAAAAGAGATTGTTGCTAAGATGCTTGTTCCAAAATCCATGGCAGTTTGATGTATATAGTATTTTTATTTTAAATGTTATTTTCTGATTATGACGAAAAAACGACTGTTTATGACTTCAATGAAAAATTTAGCTTTCTATATATTATAATAATCTCGTAAATTATCAGAAAAGGAATCTCACTCATGAAAAATACAAGTAAACTCATTGGTA
>ENA-OPWW01000423-OPWW01000423.1-human-gut-metagenome-genome-assembly--contig:-NODE-423-length-22403-cov-1.683283_pt1 | contig 22403 bp, 19 predicted proteins | sample MGYA00241513_ERZ502018 | MGnify/ENA primary metagenome ERZ502018 (study PRJEB25962, sample SAMEA2042987) | human gut metagenome | biome: human gut; feature: human-associated habitat; material: faeces...
CCGCTGCAGCAGCTGCGGCACGTGCAGCTTGTCGTTCTTTCAACATAGCACTTACTTGCGCTGAAGAAGCATTAAGTTCTTCAATTGCTTGCATTGCAGTTGCTCTATCATTTTGCGCTTTTTGAAGAACCACATTGCGTTCTGCTTTTTTCTGTTCAATTTCAGTCTGTTTAGCAAGTGCCGCTTTTTCTAATTCAACCAACTTAGCACGATCTGCTTCGAGTTTTTGTTTATGAGCTTCAATTTCAGCACGCTCTTTTTTAATTTCGTTAATCAAGGTGATATCAGAATCGATAATTCGTTTTAAAACCTCTAATCGATTAGCGAAATCACTAAAATCTTTAGACCCAATAACTACATCAAGATAACTAAGTCGTCCATTGATATAAATATCACGAACTCGTTTATAAAATACGGATTCTCGACCTTCTAATCGTTTTTGAGCTTCCGCCAATTGACGTTCATTAAGTGTAATATCATTTTCTACAGCTACACGCTGCTCCTTAATGGTACCTAACTCAGCAGTCGCTTGACGAAGTTGTTCTTCAATTTGTCGCAACTGTTCAGAAACGCTTCCAATCACAGTTTCCGCATCTGCTTTTGCAGCATTTTGCTGGTTAACTTGTTGTTGAATCGAATCTAATTGATTTGTTAAATCTTCATCTTCAGCCATAATATAGGCTGGTGTCCCGCATAATACCACTCCCGAAAGAAGGGCTGCTACGAGACGAGTTTTAAATGTATACTGTCTCATAATCCCTCTACTATACTTTCATATATTGTTTCAATGAAATGGTACTGCCAATAATGCCTACGATAATCCCACCGCCAATTAAGCATGCTACTAATTGATAGAAGAATGGGAACATAGGAACTAATGGGAAGAATGCAAGTGAATCGGATACTTCTATGGTAATAAAATGATAGAACTCACCCACGCATAATACGGCAATAATGGACCCAATAAAGCCTAACAACATGCCTTCGATAACAAATGGCCAACGAATAAAGCCATTAGTAGCACCTACATATTTCATAATCGCAATCTCTTTGCGACGAGCAAATACAGTTAAACGAATAGTGTTAGAAATAATAAACAATGTAGCTGCTGCTAAGAAACCGATGAGTACGATACCACCAATACGGATAATTTGTGTAATTCGGAACAATTCCTCAATGATGTCTTGACCATAATGTGTACTTTCTACGCCTTGGAATGTAGTTACTAATTTAGCTGTAGATTTAACATCTTCAGGATTTTCAAAGGTAAGAACATAAGAGTTTGGCAATGGATTTACACCACCTAAGGCATTCACCAATTGTTGTTGATCCCCCAAGCGTTCCTTAAATTCTTTCATAGCTTGTTCTTTATTAACAAATTCTAAGTGTTTTAGATTTGGAATTGCTTTCACTTGCTTACCAACAGCCATAATTTGCTCTGTAGTAAGACCATCTTTCAAATACACACTTAACTGCACTTGATTCTCTAAGCTCGATGCCATGTTATTAAGATTGATAACGCCACAGAGAAATACACCAAGCATAAATAAAGATAATGCTACAGTGGAAATAGACGCTAATGTCATAAGGCCATTGCGTTTCATGGACTTTAAGGCTTCCTTAAAGAAATATTTCATTGTTCTAGGCTTCATTAAATTCTGCACCCCTCATATTATCACTAAGAACACGACCATCTTTTAATTCGATAACTCGCTTATTTAAATAGGTAACAATATCCATATTATGGGTAACCATAATTACAGTAGTGCCAAAATTATTGATATGCTTGAACAAATCTACAATGTCTTTACTCGTATTCGGATCAAGATTGCCAGTTGGTTCATCTGCAATTAATACAGATGGACGATTGACGATAGCCCGTGCAATCGCTACACGTTGCTGTTCACCACCAGATAAATCCTCTGGTAAATCATTCGCCTTATCAGATAAGCCAACTAATTCAAGAACGTGAGCTACCTTCTCCTTTATTACCTTAGGTTTCTCCTCGATAACCTCTAAAGCAAAAGCGATATTTTCAGCTACGCTTTTGTTAGGTAATAATCGGAAATCTTGAAATACTACGCCTAATTTACGTCGCAATTTTGGTATTTTACTACGTTTCAATTTTGTAACATCAAATTCATCGACTATAACAAATCCAGAATCTGGTGTAACTTCATGAGTTAATAATTTAAACAACGTAGATTTACCAGCCCCACTATGACCACAAATCAATACAAACTCACCATCATTAATGGTGATGCACACATTATCAAGTGCAGTAGATCCGTTTTCATATACTTTACTAACATTCTTAAATTCTATCATTGGTTCCCCTTTTATTTACGTGTCACCACTTTTTTAACTGCTTTTACAATATCTTCAGCTGTTAACCCATATTTCGCCATCAATTCTTTTGGTGTACCACTCTCCCCAAATGTATCTTGAACACCAACGAATTCCATAGGAACAGGTTTATGTGCAACAACAACTTCAGATACAGCAGAACCTAAACCGCCTAAAATATTATGTTCTTCAGCAGTCACAATAGCACCTGTTTCTTCAGCGGCTTTAATGATGGCATTAGCATCGATAGGTTTAATGGATGCCATATTAATAACGCGAGCAGAAATTTGTTCACCTTCTAGTTGTTTAGCTGCTTCAACTGCAGGGCCTACTAAAGCACCACAAGCGATAATTGTCACATCAGAACCATCTTTTAATTGATTAGATTTACCAGGTGTGAAAGTATATCCTTCTGCTGTTACATCATCAACACCAGCACGACCGAGACGTACATAAACTGGACCATTATAATCAGCAGCCCATTGAATGACAGATTCTGTTTCTTTTTCATCTGCTGGCACAATAACAGTCATGTTTGGTAAAATACGCATACATGCGATATCTTCTAAACTTTGATGAGTTGCACCATCTTCACCTACAGTAATACCTGCATGTGTAGCACATACTTTCACATTAAGTTTTGGATAGCATACAGCATTACGGATTTGTTCAAATGCACGACCAGTTGCAAACATAGCAAAGGAAGATACAAATGGAATCTTACCTGCTGCAGCTAAACCGGCACCTACAGAGATTAGATTTTGTTCAGCAATACCTACATTAAAGAAACGTTCTGGACACTCCTTCTTAAATGTATCAGTCTTAGTAGATTTTGATAAATCAGCATCAAGAACAATAATATTAGAATTTTCTTTACCAATTTTTGCTAGCGCATTACCGTACGCTTCACGTGTTGCTTTACCCATTATTGTACCCCCATGATTTCATTTACGAATGCCACACCTTGTTCTTCACTAGGTGCCTTACCATGCCAACCAGCTTGACCTTCCATTTCTGCAACACCTTTACCTTTTACAGTATGCATTACAATACATGTAGGGCCATCTGTGAAAGCTTTCGCCTCTTCAATGGCTTGATGTAATTCGTCAATATCGTGACCATTTACTTCAATAACATTCCATTTAAAAGCTTTAAATTTATCTGGAATTGGCAATGGGGACATAACTTTTTCAATATCACCATCAATTTGTAGGCCATTATAATCTACAAAGGCAGTCAAATTATTTAATTTATAGTGGCCTGCAAACATAGCAGCTTCCCATACTTGACCTTCTTCAAGTTCTCCATCACCGAGAATGGAATATACACGATAATCAGCATTATCGATTTTACCTGCTAATGCCATACCACAAGCTGCAGAAATCCCTTGGCCCAAAGAACCTGTAGACATATCTACACCAGGTGTATGCTTCATGTCAGGATGACCTTGAAGGAAATGATTAATTTTACGCAAATTGATTAATTCGGATTTAGGAAAATATCCCTTTTCAGCAAGTGTCGCATACAATGCTGGCGCCGCATGACCTTTTGATAACACAAAACGGTCACGATCTTGCTTTTTAGGATTACTTGGGTCTACATTCATTTCTACAAAATATAAAAGAGACATTACGTCAGCAATGGATAAAGAGCCACCTGGATGTCCAGATTTAGCTGCTGTGACAGACTGTACGATGCTTACGCGAATCGCTTTTGCTTTCTCTTGTACTAATTGTTTTTGATCTTGACTCAATGTAGCCATAAAGACCTCACTTTCTGGATAATCTCCAATTTATATTTAATACTCTTCTAAAAGTGAAATAGCAAATTCCGCATTGCGTTTTGATACATTACGCAATGTTTGAATGCGATTGAATGAATGTTGATAGGATTCTGTAGATTGCAAAAGTTCTACACATCGATCATATAGAACATTAGAATCTAATTCTGTCATAGTACCAATTGGTTCTTGTTCAATCATATGTAAAAAACTTGTAATTTTAGGGTCATAAGAAATACCAATAACTGGTTTTCCCATTAAAGAACTAAAAACTAAAGCGTGAAGACGTATACCAATCATGAGGTCCACATTTCCAGATAATGACACTTGTTGCTCTGTAGAGAACGGACCTTCTAGCACAATAGCGCCATTCGGCATATAGCTGGCAATGATCTTAGCCTCTTTTGTATCCTCAGGATGTGACATAGGAATAAAGATAATTTCCACATTATCTTGTTCTTGTAATCTGCTCAATACATTAGCTAAGGATTCTCTATACTCTGTATCCTCTTTCCAACTACGAACCGCCACACCAATTCGTTTACGTTGTTCATCTGCTTCAGATATTTTAGATATATACCCTTTCAGAATATGAGAGCCAATTGAAAGATCTGCTGGTTGCATGGCCAATACCGCATCTGCAGTAACTTCTACATCTTCAATTCCCAAAGAAACTAGTTCATCCTTTGAAATAGAATCTCTAACTGTAATAGTATCTACAAAACGCAATACAAATCCAACGGCACGACGTGTTGATGAACGATTTAAAGGACCAATACCTTGGGAGTATAGCATTACTTTTTTCCCAAGCAACTTTGCTAGTGCCATAATACTTAAGTAATAGTAAGTATTGCGAATACTAGTAGCATCTTGTAATAAACTACCACCACCACTAATAACAAGATCCGAATGAGCAATTGCTTTTAAGATACCCAATGCAGAGAATGTACCTACAGCATTAATATTATGCTTTTTACTAGTCTCTTTAGGATTACCAGAAATTACAGTAATATGTGCATCAGCCTCTTCTTTACGAATAGCATCGATAATAGCACAAAGCATGGCCTCATCACCAGCATTACCAAAGCCATAATAACCAGAGATAACAATATTACTCATGGTCAACCTCCCTAGCTTGGAACCATTGTGTTACGTACATCATAAACCGTACTGCGATGATAAGAAGCACTCCAAAAAGGGCGCCAATTAACAAACCATCATAACCACGCATGATGGACATGAACACTGGCGTTCTAAGATGACAGAAGGTTTCAACCATTGAAGCAATGCCAATAACACCAGCTAGAGTTAATAAGAAATGAATTACTGTAGGCCACTTACGCATGAACGCAAAGGTAGCTAGCATTAAAGCAGGATGACCAATAATGAACTCTTTTTCACGCGGTCTCGCATACATTGCATTTTCAAGAAAACGACGTAGCATAAGTTCAAAGCCTGGTACAGGAACACCTGCAGTGTGTCCACTACGGCCAACAAATACCCATACTGCGCCACCAAGTGCTGCTATTATAAAGAATACATATAATTTAACATCCATAGTTAAGAATTCCACTACAAATGTTTTCGCTTCTTCTTTGGAATTAATCATGCGGCCGTTCCACAATGGGAATCGTTGAAGGTACGCAATAATAACTAAAATAATTGGCAGAACAAAGGTCAACTTAACACCTCTAAAGAGAGCAAACTCCATAAAGAATTTCGTATTGCCCAATAAAGATGCGATATACATACCGCCAATAGCAGCAAATAATGCAGCAATTACAAGGTATAATAAGGCAAGAATAGTAGACTTAATGGTACCTAATGGACGTGCACCATCATAACGGCGCCACTCTTCCATCAAGCGTATCATAGCACCTACAGGAGCCATAATAGCACTAGATAGAGCCCATATTTGAGTAATTAAGGTACCACTTGTAAGAATAAATACAACAATGGATGCCAAAGAAATGCCAAAAAAGGCCACAAGTTGCGTATGCTTAGACATTGGTAACATCATTTGTAGAACATATACAAAAAGTGCGATAGCCCCGATCATTGTAATAACTACTAATAATGGATTTGGTGTATAAGCAGGATAAATATCCGCTGGACCAAATTCATAACCTTTTACAGCCAATTTCTCTGTAGCTATATTAATATAGTTGATTGTAGTCTGTAAAACAGTTTCATTATTTATACCTGTTTCATACATCGGAAACAAGTTAAAACGAATATTTCGTTCTATATCACTAATGTAAAAGCGTTGTGCCGCTTCTTCAGGGGTAATTTTCTTTAACTCCTCTTTAGCGATAGTATACACACGACCTACACTATAATTATTTTTGGCCGCCATTTCCAAGAAACCTTGTTGTGGCTCATACTGCAACTGATTTACAGCTTCGATACCAACTAGTGGAATATGGTTTTTATTTAGTAATGCTAATGTTTCATCCGTTAAATTAGGTGCACCTAGAGCTTCTTTACCAGCAAAAATCATCCCTGTTACATGAGGAATGCCTTCAAGTCGTTTAAATACATATTGAATATCTTCAGATGTTACGTTTCTATAGTTTGTTGGACGAACGATAACATTGAAACCACGATCTGCAACCTCTTGTGCTTGCAACTTTGAAATACCAAGATTCATCTTTGCATAGCTATCTGCTGTTGCACCATACAATTCAAGAACAGGACCAATACTTGTATTAAGCTCTTTCACCTTGTCCTTGCCAATACGGTGGTATAAATCCTCTCGAATTTCTTTATAATAACCTTCTTTACCTGAAATTAATGCCACATAAGTCGCCCCAGGTTTAATCGCAGCGCCATTAACACGAACAGAGTCCATCTCTTCAGAGCTTAATACTTTAACTTGGCCCGCATCTTTTGCTTTTTCTAACGTGCGATCATAAATAGCAAAAGCAGTCACACCAGCATTACGTAATGCATCAAAAGCTTCTTGTTGACTACGCTTTTCAAAGGCGCTGGCTCGTAAAACTGCATCATAGTCTACAATATTTTCAATATGATTTTGAGATTTCTCAATCTGATGGCGTTCAAATACTAAGTATAAGGAAGATAAAAGACCTATAATAATACAAAGTATAAGAATCCATGAGTACTTACTTTTTTGTGTGTTCCGATGATTCACGACAAATCCTTTCTAGTTGAGTACAGGTTTAACTTTAATGAGAATTTCACCATTATCAACAGTCAAACTTTCCGCTTTTACAGGAATTGGAAAATTGTTGAAGTCATAAATTTGAGTACTTTCTAACACATTAGATGTCATACCAGGAATTGTAGCACCATTTATGGTGAACTTTTTAGGTGAAAACAATAATGTATTGCCCTTTAACTCTAAATTCCCATCTAATTTAACATCCCCTTTAAACACCATGCCTACATTCATTTTACCGATTAGGCTGATATTATCTTTACTAATGTCAACTTGTACGTCTTGAATATCACTACCTGCTTCATTACTTAAGAAAGTCGCTAAATCAGCTTTATTAATAGTCCCATCAATACTAGCAGTCCCAACACTAACGATATCAATTTGTTGACTAGCTAATAAAGAAATTGGATTAACAAGAATTTGTTTAGCATCATATCGGAAGCTAGCAAAATTCAATTTACCCAGTTTAATATTCTCCAAAGTGCCATAAACACGATCCACCTCACCATATAAAATTTTGAAAGCAGGTTGAGCCTCAACATTTACTGTTTGAGCCGTTGGTTTCAATGTTTCATTTAATTGACTTTCAATACGAGAGCCAATAAAAGATGGTAATAAAAATTGGGATGCCACTACAAGAGCAATAATTAGCACTAATAGGAATAGTAAAAACTTTTTCATAGTATCTCCTAAATTGTTAAGTTAGCCTCTTTTTTTAAGAAACCTTCGATAAATGGGTCTAAGTTGCCATCCATAACAGCTTGAACATTACCAGTTTCTACACTAGTACGATGATCCTTAACAAGATTATATGGATGGAATACATAGGAACGAATTTGACTTCCCCACTCAATTGCTTGGTAGGTACCTCCAATCTGTTCTTTAAGTTCAGCTTGCTTTTCGAGCTCTAACTCAAATAGTTTCGCCCGTAACAAACGTAAAGCTTGTTCTCTATTCTGCATTTGAGAACGTTGTGTTTGGCATTGTACTACAATACCTGTCGGCTTATGTGTCATGCGAACAGCAGAATCGGTTTTATTAATATGCTGACCACCAGCGCCACTAGCACGATATGTATCAACTTGAACGTCTTTCATATCGATATTAATTTCCACAGTATCATCGATTTCAGGCATTACATCGACAGCAGCAAATGATGTGTGACGTCGAGCCGCAGCATCAAATGGTGAAATACGAACGAGACGATGTACACCTTTCTCAGACTTCAAGTAACCAAAGGCATTTTCACCTTTAACAAGGAATGTAGCAGATTTTATTCCTGCTTCATCACCAGGTTGTTCATCCATTAACTCGATGGAAAAGCCAGATTTTTCAGCCCAGCGCAAGTACATGCGAATTAACATAGAACACCAATCTTGTGCCTCAGTCCCACCAGCACCGGCATGAAATGTTAAAATAGCATTATTTGCATCATATTCACCACTTAACAATAAAAGTACTTCTTGCTTTTCCAAGGTTTCTTCTATTTGCTTAACATATTCCTTGATTTCACTCTCCATGGAGAGATCATCTTCATCTATAGCCATTTCAAGCATCACATTAGCATCTTCAATATCACTAACAAGTTGCTTATAGCTTTCTACAGCATTTTTTAATTGTGTGGCCTCTTGAGAAATCTCACGAGCTTTATCTGGATTATCCCAAAATGTAGGATCACTCATCTGTACATCAAGTGTAAATATTCGGTCTTCCTTCTGAGCGATGTTAAAGTGAATCCCTCATTCCATAAATTCGCTCTTCTAAACCAGAGATAATTGGTTTTAAATCCTCTAACAATTTATGTTCACCACCTTTAGTTAATTAGTCTATTACATCAATAAACTATTACCTTAACAAAATAGAAAAATGGCCGTTGCCCAGTGGAAATCCCTTTGAGCAACGTGCCATTCACAAATCTTAATCTATGTTTTGTGGCTCCAACACATCTTCATGATGGGATTGTGCACCTTCTAAGTGATCAACTGGTTCTTCAATTTCTTGAATCAATTGTGCACGAATTTTGTACAATGCCATGATTGTTTCATCTTGAATAGATTCAATCATGTGCTGGAACATATCATAGGCCTCAAATTTATATTCAACCAAAGGATTTTTTTGGCCATATGCACGAAGGCCAATACCTTCACGAAGCATATCCATATTATCCAAATGTTCCATCCATTTACTATCGACAACACGTAACATAATCGCTTTTTCAAGTTGGCCAAACATCGCTTCACCTAAAAGATCAACACGATCTTGATATTCACTATGTGCGATTTCGTGTAAACGTTCATCCAATTCTTGACGTGTATATTCTTCCATCTCTTCTGCAGACATAAGTTCAGAAGTCAAGAAGTATTGACTCAAGTGTTTATGTAAACCTTCGTAATCCCATTCTTCAGGATACAATTTTTCATCAGCATATGTATCAACAGCTTCAGTTACAAGCTTGTCAATCATTTCATTAATGGTATCTCTTAAAGATTCATTTCGTAAGATACGACGGCGTTGCTCATATAACACTTCACGTTGTTGATTCATAACATCGTCATATTCCAAGATATATTTACGAATATTGTAGTTATGATCTTCAACTTTCTTTTGAGCACGTTCGATAGATTTTGTGATTAAGGAATGTTCAATTGGTTCATCTTCTTCCATTCCTAGTTTATCCATGATGCCAGAAATATTATCAGCACCAAAGATACGCATCAAGTCGTCTTCCAAAGATAGGAAGAATTGTGAAGAACCTGGATCACCTTGACGGCCGGCACGACCGCGTAATTGGTTATCAATACGACGGCTTTCATGACGTTCAGTACCTAAGATAGCTAAACCACCAAGTTCAGGCACACCTTCACCTAATGTAATATCAGTACCACGACCAGCCATGTTTGTGGCGATTGTAACCATACCCATTTGACCAGCATTGGCAACAATTTCCGCTTCTTGTTCATGATGTTTAGCATTCAATACCTTATGTGGTACACCAGCGCGCAATAACATATCTGAAAGTTCTTCGGATTGAGTGATAGATGTAGTACCAATCAAAATAGGTTGACCCGTTTGATGACGTTCTACAGCATTGCGTACAACAGCACGATATTTTGCTGCTTTAGATTTAAAGATAAGGTCAGACAAATCCACACGAATCAAAGGACGATTTGGAGGAATAGGAATTACTTCCAAGCCATAAATATCATTAAATTCCTTTTCTTCCGTCTTAGCAGTACCAGTCATACCAGACAATTTTTCATACATACGGAAATAATTTTGGAACGTAATAGATGCTAGTGTTTGGCTTTCACGTTCAACCTTAAGACCTTCTTTTGCTTCAATAGCTTGGTGCAAACCATCAGAATAACGACGACCAAACATCAAGCGACCTGTAAACTCATCGACAATAACAACTTCACCATCTTTTACTACATAGTCTGTATCGCGATGCATCATAGCATAAGCGCGTAAAGAGGCACCTAGTAAATGGTTGAGTTCAATATTATCAGCATCATCCTGTCCACCTTTATCTTTGGCATTGGAGATGACTTCAGTATCTTCATTATGGACGGGCTACAAAACAAATACCGTACAGGTCAGAAGGTGTTGAATTCCCATAAAACGGCTATCTTCTTCTCCGCCTTCACCACAGTGGTCGGTATGGGAGCACTTGTGTTTGCCAAACATCCGGCTTTGCAATCCATTTCCCTGATTTCCATTCTGGGTATGATAGCAGTGGTACTGGTGGCTTATACCATTCAGCCACTCATTTTCCGGTTCTTCATCGCAGGACCCGCTTCCAAAGGATTACCGCCTTATACGCTTATCGGATTGATACGTACCGTGTTGCTCTTCCTGCTTTTCTTTATCGGCTGCATCGTCCTCCGTATATTGATTATCCTGCTTTATCCGGTGCCTGTGCGCAAAAGCAGCAAGCAGCGTTTGGTGTGCCGCTTGATACAAATCACCTGCAAAGGAATTTTGCTACTGGCCACCGCCGTCAAAAAAGAACATATCAACAAAGCCAACGAACGCTTCCGGCATCCGGCAATTATCATTGCCAACCACCAGTCGTTCATCGACATTCTGGTATTGCTGTCTCTTTCATCTAAAATCCTGATGGTAACCAACCATTGGGTATGGCACTCTCCTTTCTTCGGAGCCATCATTCGTTATGTCGACTTCTATTATATAGGCGAAGGATACGAGCAATATATGGAACGGATGCGGAAAAAAGTGAAGGAGGGCTACTCCATCGCCATTTTCCCGGAAGGCACACGTACCTATAACGGAAAGATGAAACGTTTCCACAAAGGAGCATTCTATCTGGCAGAAGCATTGAAACTGGATATTCTCCCGATCCTGCTTTACGGTAATAACAAAATCATTGCCAAAGCACAACCTTTCAATATCCGGAAAGGAATCATCTATACGGAAATACTTCCCCGTATACCATTAGACGAACTGTCTTTCGGAAATACTTACCAGGAGCGTACCAAACGCATATCCGCTTACATGAAAGAAGTTTATGCCCGTATCTGCCGTGAACAGAACACGACGAACAATCCTGCATTCTACGAAGCTCTTATCCAAAACTATATCTATAAAGGTCCCGTCGTAGAATGGTATATCCGTATCAAAGTAAAGATGGAAAAGAATTACCGGCTATTCAACCGATTGATTCCCGTCCAAGGGCAAATCACAGACATCGGTTGCGGCTTCGGCCCGTTATGCTATATGCTGTCTCTGCTTTCCGAGGACCGGGAAATCCTGGGTATTGATTACGATGAAGACAAGATAGCGCTGGCGCAGCACGGATGGTTACGCAACGAGCATCTCCAGTTCAAGCATGGCAATGCATTGGAATATCCCCTGCCGGAAAGTGATGTCTTTATCCTGAACGACATGCTTCACTATATGAGCTACGAACATCAACAAACCCTATTGTTGAAATGTGCCGGTCGCTTACGTTCACAAGGAATGATTATCATACGCGACGGAAATTCAGCCAACGCTTCCAAGCACCGGTTAACCCGGTTCACGGAATTACTATCCACCCGTATTTTCAACTTCAACCGGACGACCGGAGAGCTGTATTTCACCACTGAAACCCAATTACGGGAAATAGCAGTCGCCTGTGGAATGGCTGTCGAAATCATTCCTAATGACAAATATACATCAAACACCATTTACATATTTAGAAAACCGAACTAGTATGAGCAAATATGACATCATCATTATCGGCAGCGGCCTTGGCGGACTGGAATGCGGAGCGATTCTTAGCAAAGAGGGATTCAACGTATGCGTAGTAGAAAAAAATGCGCAATTCGGCGGATGCTTCCAGACTTACCAACGAAAAGGGCATCTGTTGGATACGGGTATTCATTATGTAGGAAGCCTGGATGAGGGTCAAGTGATGAACCAGTATTTCCGCTATTTCGGTATCATGGACAAGCTGAAAATAAAACGCTTGGACGATGCTGCTTTTGATACGATCTACTATAAAGGAAAAACATACGATTATGCAATGGGATACCCGCAGTTTATTGAAACCATCTGCCGTTCCTTCCCGCATGAAAAAGAAAACTTGAAATGCTATGCCGAACAGCTTCAGGCTGTCGGAAACCTGATTAGCGTAGACCACCTGAAACAAGGCACACTCGCTTTGGAGGGTATGAAATACTTTTGTACCTCTGCCGCCCACCTGATTGCGGATATCACTCCGGACCCCGCCTTACGAAATGTACTGGCAGGTTCAGCTTTACTCTACGGAGGTTTGAAAGATGTCTCCACTTTCTACCAGCATGCCATGATTAATCACTCCTATATTGAAGGCGCCTACCGTTTTGTAGACGGAAGTATGCAAGTCAGTCTGGAGCTAATCAATGTAATCCGGGCAAACGGAGGGACCGTGCTCAATAACAGTGAAGCCACCCGCATCATCGTTGAAAACGAAAAGGTACAAGGGGTTATCATCAATGGAGAAGAGCGACTGGAAAGCGACTTCGTCATCTCCAATATGCATCCCCAACGGACATTGGAGATACTGGATAAAAACCGTAGCATCAAGAATGCCTATATTTCCCGCATCCGTTCGTTGGAAAATACCTACGGCATTTTTACGCTCTACCTGGTAATGAAGAAAAAAAGCACTCCTTATCAGAACCGCAACCTGTATCTGCATGCGAACAATAAAGTGTGGTATGACAAACTGCTCTATCCGGGACGGACCACCAACTGTATGATTTCCATGCAAGCGTCTTCCGAGGACAGTCAATATGCCAGTGTCATTTCCATCCTGACACCGATGTATATAGATGAACTGTCCGCCTGGAAGGACACGACTCCCGAACATCGGGGAGAAGACTATCAATCCTTCAAAAAGGAGAAAGCAAAACAGATTCTCCGCTTCATCCGGGGACATGGCATTGATCTTTCAGAAAACATAGAAGAGATGTATGCCACTACTCCATTAAGCTATCGGGACTATACAGGAACAGTGGATGGTTCCGCGTATGGGATCATCAAAGATTATAAATGTCCGCAAATTGGTTTCGTATCTACAAGAAGCCGCTTGGGAAATCTCTTTCTCACCGGTCAAAACCTGAATGTGCATGGTGCATTAGGGGTAACACTAACTGCCATGCTGACTTGTGCGGAGTTTGTAGGACAAGAATATCTGGCTAAAAAAGTAGGAAATGCATAGAATAGTCAAAAAGACACTCCAATACACGGGCTTCCTTTTCCTGTCGCTCATCGTTCTATTGATAGCCGGAATCAGCTATCTCTACTTTTCTGCAGATATGCAAACGCCCAAACATGAGCAAAGCATGACCACAGACAAAGTGATTGATATAGACAGTCTCCACCTCCGGTATTATGGAGATAACTTTCTCCGGCACAGCGACAGCGGCTTATGGGAATTATTTGTGAAAGGGGATGCTTTCCAGAGAGGAGAAGCTATCGGGAAACTGTCTTCCGACCTGCTCCACTATCAAGAGAAAGTGTTCGTGGATCAGATTCGTGAGATTGTTCCTTCAGACAGTTATCTGAAATTCCTCCGGTTCTTCATTGTATTATTCAACCGTAATCTGGGTGAGAACGTCCTCGAAGAATACCGCGACGAGATCTACGGAATCTCGCTATCATGTACGCATGAATACGACTTCATCGGCACTCCTTACGAACGCCAGTTGAATTACCATTCGGCACACGACCTGGGACATGCCATGCAAGATTATATGTTAGTGGGATGCAGTTCGTTCGCCACTTGGGGAACACAAAGTGCAGATTCATCCCTGCTGATCGGACGTAACTTCGATTTCTATGTAGGAGATGCCTTCGCAGAGAACAAGCAGGTGGCTTTTTATGTACCGGAGCAAGGATACAGGTTTGCTTCCGTCGGATGGCCCGGTATGATAGGAGTGTTATCCGGCATGAACGAGACAGGTCTTACCGTGACAATTAATGCTGCCAAATCTGCTGTCCCCACAGGTTCCGCCACCCCCATTTCCATCCTGACCAGAGAGATTCTGCAATATGCAGCCACTATTGATGAAGCCTTTGCCATCGCCAAAAAACGGGAAACATTCGTCTCCGAATCCATATTGATAGGTTCTGCCAAAGATGGCAAAGCCGCGATTATCGAGAAATCTCCGGAGAAAACTGTGCTTTTCACCGGAAAAGAAGCCAATCGGCTCATCTGCACCAACCATTACCAATCGGAAGAATTCAGCAAGGACGAACGAAACATGGAAAATATCCGCACTTCCGACAGCCCATACCGTTTTGCACGATTAACGGAACTCATTAATGAGGATCTTCCGATCGATGTCTCCAAAGCCGCCTCTATCCTGCGTGACCACAAAGGCCTGCAAAACACAGACCTGGGACTGGCCAACGAAATGGCCATCAATCAGTTTATTGCCCATCATTCCGTCATCTTCCAACCGGAGAAACGGCTGATGTGGGTATCGACCTCTCCCTGGCAATGTGGGAAATACGTAGCCTATGACCTGAATAAGATATTCAAAGACACGATTGATTGGCAACACGAAATATACAGTTCCGACCTGACCATTCCGGAAGATAAATTCATCGACACACCGGAGTTCCAGCATCTTCTCACGTATAAGAAACTGACTCCGCTTTTATTGAAGAAAATCAGAAAAAAGGAACAGATAGAGGAATCTGTTTTAAAAACATACCAAGCCTCCAATCCTTCCCTATACTATGTATATGAAGTAATAGGAGATTACTACGAGGCCATGCAGCAACCTCAACAGGCCATTGCATACTGGCAACAGGCATTGAAGAAATCCATTCCCAAGTTGCAAGAGAAAGAACGTATCCAACAGAAAATTCAAAAACAATCCAAAGATGGAAAAGAATCCTGAAATTCAGTTCCGCTCACCGGAAGATATCAAAAGCTATCAGGAAGAACAGTTAGCCAAAGTGTTAGCCTACCTGCAAGCACATTCCAAGTTCTATCAACAGATGTTTGCCGAACATCACATTGATGTCAATCAAATAAAGACGATTGAAGACTTGCAACAGATCCCCGTCACTACCAAGACGGACCTGCAACTCCATAACGATGATTTCATCTGCGTAGACAAAGAGGAAATTATCGACTATGTGACGACTTCGGGCACATTGGGAGATCCGGTCACTTTCGTTCTCACCTCTGAAGACCTGGACCGTCTTTCTTACAACGAATACTTATCTTTCACCACCACCGGATGCACCAAGCAAGATATTCTTCAATTGATGACTACCATCGACCGCCGTTTCATGGCAGGCTTGGCATATTATATGGGAGCCCGCGAACTGGGTATGGGAGTGATCCGTGTAGGCAACGGCATCCCGGAACTGCAATGGGACACAATTCGACGGATACATCCGACTTGTGGAATGGTAGTCCCCTCTTTCCTTATCAAACTGATAGAGTTTGCCGAAAAGAATCATATCAACCATAATACCTGTTCCATGCAGAAGTGCATCTGTATCGGAGAAGCATTGCGCAATCAGGAATTCCAGTTGAATACGCTCGGACAGAAGATACACGATAAATGGCCTGCCTTGCAGTTGTATTCCACTTATGCCTCCACCGAAATGCAGTCGTCCTTTACCGAGTGTAATGAATTCCACGGAGGGCATTTGCAACCGGAACTTATCATTGTAGAGTTTCTGGATGATAACAATCGTCCTGTGGAAGAGGGAGAAGCAGGGGAAGTGACGATCACGACGCTCGGAGTCAAAGGTATGCCGTTGCTCCGTTTCAAAACAGGTGATATTTGTTACCACCACACCGATCCCTGTGGTTGCGGGAGAAATACCATCCGCCTAAGCTCCATCCTCGGCCGGAAAGGACAAATGATTAAATACAAAGGAACGACGTTGTATCCGCCTGCATTATTCGACATTCTGGATAATATACCTTCGGTAAAAAACTATATCATTGAAGTTTATACCAATGAATTGGGAACGGATGAGATTCTGATTCGTATCGGAAGCGAGAACCGTAGCGAAGCCTTTGCCAAAGAGATTAAAGATCTGTTCCGTTCGAAAGTCAGAGTGGCGCCAAGCATCAATTTTGAATCGGCAGAGTACATTGCCAAGATACAAATGCCTCCAATGAGTCGAAAAACGATAAAATTCATTGATTTACGATAATTATTTTCTACTTTTGGAAGTTAGTAACCAACTATATCACTTTAACATTAACGTATATGAAAAAACTTATTCTATTCTTATTCTTGAGCACGAGCCTGTTCTGTTTCGGACAAGGCAAGAGTGCATTGAAAGACATTCAGTCTATTAAGTTCTATGGGGTAGACTACTCCCAAGTAAAAATTTTCGGTGCAGATGAATCACCGGCACAATTCAAAGATGCTTTCAGACGTATCAATGAACTGTTCATCACAGAAGCTAAGAAGTATAACGTAGGAAAACAATTGAAAAAAGAAGTGACAGAGATTTCACTGGATGCCGTTAATCAGGTGAACGAAAACATCGACCTGGCCGAGCTAATGACTGCTAAAAGAGAATATACTCTTAGTAAAGAGCAAATCAAAGCAGCCATCAACGCATTGCCTATCCAGAAAACACCCGGAGTAGGTATGGTGTTTATCGCACAGTTCCTGGACAAATCAAACAATAGAGGTACGTATGAAGTCGTATTCTTCAATACCGAAACAAAGGAAATCATTGAAGAATGGATTACCGACGGCAAGGCACGTGGTTTCGGATTGCGCAACTATTGGGCAGGCTCTATCTATAGCGCACTCAAGAAACTATAAACAATAAAAATACAAGTATGAGAAAACTACTATTAGTACTGGCCTTATTATTAAGTATCAGTACATATGTCGCAGCACAGAATTACACAGAAGTAGTGTATTTAAAGAATGGCAGCATTATTAAAGGAGTAATCATTGAACAAGTGCCCAATGTCTCTTTAAAAATCAAAACAGGTGATGGCAGCCTCATCATCTGTCAGATGAGTGATGTGACTAAAATCACAAAAGAAGAGCGGTACACAAGAGATTATCGTAAGGATACCAACGACCGCAAAGCCGCAAGAAATACATTAAAAGGCTATAAGGGTTTCGTAGACTTTGCATATATTGGCGATGTGAGCGACTACAATGCCTCTAAAATTGAATTATCAACCACACATGGTTATCAATTCAACAATTATTTCTTTGTAGGTGGTGGCGTTGCTTTCAACTACTATACCGATGCAGATCTTTATGCAGCCCCCATCTATGCTAACTTCAGAGCTAACTTCATCAACAAAAAAGTGACTCCGTTCGCCGACGTAAAAGCCGGATATGCTGTAGGAGACATAGAAGGAGCGTATGCTTCAATAGGAGTAGGAGTACGTTTTTCTTTAAAAGGGAAAAAGGCCTTGAATTTAGCTTTGATGTATAACTTCCAAGATTATGACGCCACAACAGATTATAGTTACAGCTATGGAGGGCATTATTATCATAACAGTTGGAATGATACATGGGAGTTACATGGAGTAGGAGCTAGATTCGGATTTGAATTCTAAGCCTGTTTGCAATACAGATAAATTTCTTACCCTACTATTGCTTTTCACTAATTAATTTTGTATCTTTAGTAATTTTCATCCTTTTGAGGATAGCTAGTCACCTTATAGAATGATAAATGTCACCCTATAAGGTGACATTCGTCTTTTTATAAAGTGCCCATTGTCCCGTTACAACAGGACAACCACCCGACTGCATAAAAAGTCACTAGTTTCTGCACTGAAAAGTCTTAATCTATGCACTGAAAGACCTTAAATACAATGAAGAATAATGGAAACGTTATTGATGCGTTATATAAAGAATATTAGGAACTTTCCGTTCTCCGGCATGGTCAAACCGCCCATTGTCACAAGGATAATTAACGACTCCATTATCCGATGCACCGGACAACCAAAGAGTAGTAGATCCACCTCCATCCAAATTTAATGCATCCTCACCTCCTAAAACCCGGATCAGATGTGCCAATTCCGGAATATTCACTCCTCCTGCTTGTTCAGGAAAACGCCCGTCTACCGTTATCAACAGGACTTTTCCATCCTTAGTAGTAGCAACAGCACTACGAGGGTGCTTCGTCCGGATAAAATTCGGTTCACACGAGTTCCAATCACAAACCTGTCCGTCTTTCAACATTAACGGACCGGAAGCTAGTATCGTACCTGCTTTGCCTTTATAATTCTTTTCTATCTGTTTGTTCCAAGGAATTAATTTCATTCCCCTTTTGCGCACACTAATGGCTCCTGTGACACGCTGTTTAAACTCACTCTGCAGCGTTGTATCAATAACTTGGCGATCCGTCTTCAGGAAACAGACCGAGTTTCCCCGTTTCATGTCAAAATAGGAGCCATTAATGGCTGCAATGGCGTTATATTCAGAAGCAATCTTACTTGTTTCTTTCATTTTATCCGAAACGGCAACATCAACTTTCAAGCCCGCACCGGGATCAACTTCTATCAGACTAACAGACTGGGGTCCCTGATACAATCGGGGGATAGAAGCATACTTATAAATGAGTCCTTTTTGAGGACTTTCCACCTTCCATTGGGCAGATACGATTGCCAAAGAATCGGATGCGGTTTGCCCTTTCAATGTTCCGATAGAACATAAAATCAAGATAGCAATTAACAAGTTTCTTTTTATCATAGATAGAGAAATGAATCATTTAGGCCGCTAAAGCTAGTTAATAATCGCCATTCATCCAAAAATCCCTGTAACTTTCCGCTCGCTCCATTTTCTCTACCTCCCTTTTTTACTATCCAGATAATCCATATCTTCTGACTGCATCTAATTCAGAGTGAGCAACAGAGCTTTAAGTCAACTTTTAATAGCTTCTTATTTTTGATATTGCAGAGTTTTTCCTATCTTTGTTTTCGGAAGGTAATACAAATGAAGAAAGGAGAACCATGATGTCTCGCATAGAGAAAAACAAATTGAATTTTACTGTAGCTTTAATCGCAGAGTTCGCAGCGACTTATCAAATCAAGCAAAAACAGGCATTCAACTATTTGAATCGTTTTAAAGGCCTTGTTTTTTTACAAAAACACTATGAAGTAATGCACACACAATCTTTCGAAGATTCTATTGAAGCTTTATCAATGGTATGCCGTAGAAATGGAGGACAACTGTAATGAAGCTATACCATGGTTCAAATATGGAAATAGACAAGCCGGACCTATCTCGTTCAAAGCCCTTCAAAGACTTTGGCCAAGGATTTTATCTTTCTCCCGGTTATGAACAGGCACATGCCTTAGCCAAACAAAAAACCGATCAATTACAATCCGAGAGCCATCTGTGACCATCTTCGAACTGGAAGATCAAATAATAAAGACTTCAGATCTGCAAATAAAAATATTCGATGATTACTGTGAAGAATGGGCACAGTTCGTTTTACTCAACCGCGACCGTAGCCATACACATCCTGCACACACTTACGATATAGTCATTGGTCCTATTGCCGACGACGGAGTAACCTATCAGTTACGTCGTTACAGCATGGGAGACATTTCAATGAGCAGATTGATTGAAGAACTAAAATATGCCAAAGGGTTGACCATACAATATTACTTCGGCACTGAACATGCCCTTTCATACCTAAAGAAACTATGAAGCTGACGAATACACAAATAGAATGTATGATTGAAGATTTAAGTAGTGAAATCATACGGATACTCATGGAGGAATGGCAGTATAATATGACGCAAGCAATGGAAATCTACTACAATTCCGACACCTTTGAGCGTTTGAGTGATCCGACTACGGGACTTTATTACCAAAGTGCCGGTTACGTGTACGACTTTCTAAAAAAAGAACTGACCACAGGACAAGTTAGTTAGAATAGAGTTTCACACTTGCTTGTCAGCATCCCATATCTTTCACAAGTAAAAAAGCTACCTTTATCAAACCTCTGTTTTCTACAGTCTTGAAATATTTTCGTCTTATCTACTATACACTTCCGCTTTTTTTCGTACTTTTACCCCTTGTTGGAAAGAAGTGCCTTTTCAACCCTTGAGAACAGAAAAAGAAAAAACAATATATAAAATGAATCACAAATGGAATTATCAACCCATTACACCCGAACAGGCAGAGACAAGCCAGACATTGGCCCAGGAATTAGGGATTAGCCCGATACTTGGACAACTTTTGGTGCAGCGGGGAATTACGAAGGCAGCAGATGCCAAGAAGTTTTTCCGCCCGCAATTGCCCGACCTGCATGATCCGTTCCTGATGAAGGATATGGATATTGCAGTGGAGCGTCTGAACAGGGCGATGGGAAAGAAAGAGCGTATTCTGATTTATGGAGATTATGACGTAGACGGTACTACTGCCGTAGCATTGGTCTACAAGTTCATTCAACAGTTCTATTCGAACATTGACTATTACATACCCGACCGCTACAACGAAGGGTATGGCATTTCTAAACAAGGAGTCGACTACGCCTCTGAAACCGGCGTAGGATTGATTATCGTACTCGACTGCGGCATAAAAGCAGTAGAGGAAATCACGTATGCGAAAGAAAAGGGAATCGACTTTATCATCTGCGACCATCATGTACCAGACGATATCCTCCCCCCTGCCGTCGCTATTCTGAATGCCAAACGTCTGGACAACACTTATCCATACACACACCTTTCCGGCTGTGGAGTCGGTTTTAAGTTTATGCAGGCATTTGCAATCAACAACGGTATTGAGTTTCATCACTTGATTCCGCTGCTCGACCTTGTAGCGGTGAGTATTGCATCGGACATTGTCCCCATCATGGGTGAAAACCGTATTCTCGCCTATCACGGTCTGAAACAACTGAACAGTAATCCCAGCGTTGGCATGAAAGCCATCATCGACGTATGCGGACTTTCCGAGAAGGAAATTACCGTCAGTGATATTGTTTTTAAGATCGGACCACGCATCAATGCGTCCGGACGTATCCAGAACGGGAAAGAGGCCGTAGACCTGCTCACGGAAAAGGACTTCTCGGCAGCATTGGAGAAAGCCGGACAAATCAACCAATACAATGAAACCCGGAAAGATCTCGACAAAAGCATGACAGAAGAGGCCAACAATATTGTTGCCAATCTGGAAGGACTCTCCGAACGCCGTTCCATCGTGCTTTACAACGAGGAATGGCATAAAGGTGTCATCGGCATTGTAGCCTCCCGTCTGACAGAAGTTTACTACCGACCGGCAGTCGTACTCACCCGAACAGATGACATGGCAACCGGTTCCGCACGTTCCGTTTCCGGATTTGATGTGTATAAGGCAATCGAATATTGCCGTGATCTGTTGGAGAACTTCGGCGGACATACGTATGCAGCCGGATTATCCATGAAAGTGGAAAATGTGGAAGTCTTTACCCGAAGATTCGAAGAGTATGTGTCACAACATATCCTGCCGGAACAAACCAGTGCCGTAATCAACATAGATGCGGAGATTGATTTCAGGGATATTACATCAAAATTCTTCAATGACCTGAAGAAATTCAATCCTTTCGGTCCGGACAACATCAAACCGATCTTCTGCACACATCACGTCTATGATTACGGTACCA
>ENA-OPWW01000431-OPWW01000431.1-human-gut-metagenome-genome-assembly--contig:-NODE-431-length-22161-cov-3.699765_pt1 | contig 22161 bp, 19 predicted proteins | sample MGYA00241513_ERZ502018 | MGnify/ENA primary metagenome ERZ502018 (study PRJEB25962, sample SAMEA2042987) | human gut metagenome | biome: human gut; feature: human-associated habitat; material: faeces...
CGGAGCTGCTGCTACCGGAGCTGCTGCTACAACGCCTTCTTCTGCAACTTCAACGGTGTAAGCTACACCATTAACGTTAACTTTGAATTTTCTCATTTGAAATTCCTCCATTTCACTTTTTAAAAAAATTTTATTTTCGTGCAGCAGATAACTGGTATCTGCTGCAGTCAAAACTAAAAATTAATAGCACTCTTGTCTTTTGTTCATCAAAGACAAGCGGCCAGTCTGAGCCCAAAGCGTACTCGTTTTTTTAATACGTACTACAGCTACGCCGCCGCCAGCATGCTGGATAGCTGCTGCCATTGCTGCAATCATTTCATCGTCATTCATAACCATGCTGATTGCACCGCCGATAGCTGCAATTACTTCGGGGGGAGTGCCGGCGGGAACCGCAGGAGCCGGAGCTGCTGCTACCGGAGCCGGGGCTGCAGCTTTAGGAGCTTCTTTTTTCTTCTTGCTGCCGCCAAATAATCCAAAAAATCCCATTACGATTTCCCCTTTCTATGCATTAAAGCGGAATGTTACCGTGTTTCTTAGCCGGACGGCTTTCACGTTTGGAATCCAGCATTTGCAATGCATTGATAATGGTCGGGCGGGAATCTTTCGGTTGAATTACGATATCAACCATGCCACGTTTTGCAGCCTGATACGGGGTTGCAAAGTTGTCAATGTATTCAGCAGTTTTAGCTTCAACATCAGGATCTTTACGGAAGATGATGTTAGCTGCACCAGCAGGGCCCATAACTGCGATTTCAGCAGTCGGCCAAGCGATAACCTGGTCAGCACCAAGTTCCTGAGAGCACATTGCGAGGTAAGAACCGCCGTATGCTTTACGGGTAATCAAAGTAATTTTAGGTACGGTTGCTTCAGAGTATGCATAGAGCATCTTAGCGCCATGACGGATGATGCCGCCATATTCTTGGTTGGTGCCAGGCAGGAAGCCCGGAACGTCTACCAGGTTCAACAGAGGAATGTTGAAAGCGTCGCAGAAGCGAATGAAGCGGGAAGATTTGTCAGATGCATTGATATCAAGGCAACCTGCCATAACTTTCGGCTGGTTAGCAATAATACCTACGGTCTGGCCATCCATACGTGCGAAGCAGGTAATGATGTTCTGAGCGTAGTATTGCTGAGATTCATAGAATTCACCGTTATCAACAATGCTCTTGATAATGTCTTTCATATCATAAGGATGATTGGAATTATCAGGAATAATGCTGTTCAGTGCTTCGTCGGTTCTGGTCGGGGAGTCACCGGTTTCGATAATCGGTGCGCCTTCCATGTTGTTGGACGGAAGGAAGCTGAGCAGATAACGGATTTGTTTAATGCAGTCTTCGTCGTTTTCAGCTGCAAAGTGAGCTACACCGGAAGTCTGGTTGTGGGTCATAGCGCCGCCCAGTTCTTCTTGGGTAACTTCTTCGCCGGTAACGGATTTAACAACTGCAGGGCCGGTAATGAACATTTTGGAAGTGTTCTTTACCATGTAGATGAAGTCGGTCAGAGCCGGGCTGTATACAGCGCCGCCTGCGGAAGGACCCATGATAGCAGAGATCTGAGGAATAACACCGGATGCGCTGGTGTTTTCGAAGAAGATCTTGCCATAGCCGCCCAGAGCGTCAACAGCTTCTTGGATACGAGCACCGCCGGAATCGTTCAGACCAACGCACGGAGCACCCATTTTGAGAGCAAGGCGCTGTACTTTAACGATTTTGTTAGCATGCATTTCGCCGAGGGAGCCGCCTTCAACGGTGAAGTCCTGAGCGAATACATAAACCAGACGGCCGTCAACAGTGCCGTAACCGGTGGTTACACCTTCGCCCGGGAGTTCTTTTTTGTCCTGGCCGAAGTTGGTGCAACGATGGCTTACGAAACGATCCAATTCAACGAAGCTACCTTCGTCAAGTAATAATGCGATTCTCTCACGAGCAGTCAGTTTACCGCTTTCATGCTGTTTAGCTACTTTCTTTTCGCCGCCAGCTGCGATAATGTGTTCGGAGAGTTTGAGCATTTTCTCAATTCTTTCTTGAGTAGACAAATCTTACACCTCCATATAATTGGGGAGAACTTATTTATACATGCAGGCGGGCGTAGTATCAGGCGCCCGTCTGTTATGTATCTGATTTTTGTGTGCTGCACAAGCAGCTTAATTTCTGTTCAGGCAGAAATTATTTTTTTGCAGGAGCGCAGAGTTCGAGCAAAATGCCAACAGATTTCGGATGAACGAAAGCAATGTCCATTCCGCCTGCACCACCGCGAGGTGCTTTGTCAATCATGATGCCGCCTTTTTCCTGTACGCCGGCGATAGCAGCTTCGATGTCGTCAACACGGAGAGCAATGTGCTGGATGCCCTGGCCGTTTTTAGCAATGTATTTGCCGATCGGGCCATCATTGTTTTCGGTAATATCAACAAGAAGCTCAAGCAGAGTTTCGCCGCAAGGAATGAATACGGTTTTTACGCCCTGTTCGGGAACCGGTTCTTCACCAGTGCATTCCAGACCGAGAACTTCGGTGTAGAATTTTTTGGATACATCCAAATCTTTGCAGGCAATACCTACATGGTCAACACAAATTACTTTGAACATTTTTAATTCCTCCTTAAAGAATTAATTTGGTGGTTTTATTTCAAAACTTTACCAACAATGTCATCAACTACAGAGTACGGTTCAATTTCGCGGCCCTGCAGTTTTTCTACCAAGGAATCAAATTCATCGGTAGCTACTACATTTTTATCAATGTAACGGTTTACTTTATCGTTAAGCATCGCAGTAACCTCGTTTTTAATGCGGGCTTTGCGGATTTTAAAGATTTCACCGCTATCATTCAGATATTTCTGGTGCTCCTCAATGGAGTCTACAACTGCTTCTATGCCTTCACCCTTGCTGGCAATGGTCCGGTTGATCGGCGGACGCCAGCCAACATGTTCGGGATTTAATTCCAACATCATTTCAATCTCTATGTTGAGCTTGTCTGTGCCTTCACGATCAGCTTTGTTAATCGTGAACAAATCACCGATCTCAAGTATACCTGCTTTAATAGCCTGAATATCATCACCCATGCCCGGGATTACAACAACCATGGTGGTATCGGCAGTTTTTACGATATCAACTTCAGATTGCCCTACGCCTACGGTTTCGATGATAATGATGTCAAAGCCAAAAGCATCCATCAATTTGACTGCATCGCCTGCTTTTTGCGATAAGCCGCCCAAGCTGCCTCTGGTAGCCATAGAACGGACAAAAATGCCTTCATCCGAAGACAAATCCAACATTCTGATACGGTCGCCCAAGATAGCGCCGCCGGAGAACGGACTGGTGGGGTCTACTGCAATAATGCCAACAGTTTTACCGCGTTTACGGAATTCTTTGGCAAGTTTATCGGTCAAAGTACTTTTGCCAGCACCCGGAGGTCCGGTTATACCAATGACATAAGCATTGCCGGTGTGGGGATATAAAGCTGTCATAATTTCAACAGCATTGTCATACTCGTTTTCAACGGCCGTAATTGCTTTGGCCAGTGCCAAACGGTTGTGGTTTAATACGCCTTCAACAATGTTCAAATTTCACACCGCCTTGTTGAGGTCTGATAAAAATTTTAGGTTGCAAGGCGGACAAGCCGCCTTGCAAATTTTTAAGACCTAATTATTTTACGTTTGCGTTGATGAAGTCAACGATAGCGCTGGTCGGGGTGCCAGGAGTGAATACTTCGGCAATGCCAGCAGCTTTCAGGCCCGGGATGTCAGCGTCAGGAATAACGCCGCCGCCGATAACCAGAACATCGTTCAGACCTTTTTCTTTCAAAAGTTCTACAACTTTCGGGAAAAGGGTGTTATGAGCGCCGGAGAGCAGGCTCAGAGCAACAACTTTAACGTCGTCCTGCAGAGCAGCTTCAGCGATTTGTTCCGGGGTCAGACGGATACCGGTATAAATTACTTCAAAACCAGCGTCGCGCAATGCACGAGCTACAACTTTAGCACCGCGGTCGTGTCCATCAAGACCCGGTTTTGCTACTAAAACTCTGATATTAGACATTATCTACTTACCTCCCTATTATTGTTGGCTAAGTTAATTACAGCTGGGTATGAGCCTGGTATTCGCCGAATACTTCTCTCATTACGCCGCAGATTTCGCCTTCGGTTGCATAAGCTTTAGCAGCTTCGAGGATCAAAGGCATCAGGTTAACGCTTTCATCAGCGCAGCCTGCTTTAAGAGCAGCAAGGGTTTCTTCAACTTTAGCGTTGTCACGGCGAGCTTTCAATGCAGCAATTTTTTCAGCCTGCAGTTTGCCAACAGAGCCGTCTACGCGCAGCAGGTTTTTCGGGGGTTCTTCTTCCTGCTGGAATTTGTTAACGCCAACGATAATACGGTTGCCTTTTTCAACGTCCATCTGCCATTTGTAAGCGGAATCCTGAATTTCTTTCTGGATGTAGCCTTTAGCGATAGCTTCCGGAGCGCCGCCGAGTTCATCAATTTTCTTAATGTATTCCCAGCATTCAGCTTCGATCTTATTGGTCAAAGCTTCTACATAGTAGGAACCGCCCAACGGGTCAATGGTGTCAGCCAGGCCGGATTCGTAAGCAACGATTTGCTGAGTACGCAGAGCGATGGTTACGGATTCAGTGGTCGGCAGAGCCAAAGCTTCGTCTTTGGAGTTGGTGTGCAGGGACTGGGTACCACCCATTACTGCAGCTGCGGTTTGCAGAGCAACACGAACGATGTTGTTGTTCGGCTGCTGAGCGGTCAGCATGGAACCAGCGGTTTGGGTATGTACGCGGAGCATCATGGATTTAGCTTTCTTAGCGCCGAATCTTTCTTTCATAACTTTAGCCCATACACGACGGGAAGCGCGGAATTTAGCAACTTCTTCGAGTACGTTGTTGTGAGCATTCCAGAAGAAGGACAGACGGCCAGCGAAAGCGTCAACGTCCATGCCAGCTTTGATAGCAGCTTCTACATAAGCAATGCCGTCAGCGATGGTGAATGCGATTTCCTGAGCAGCGGTGGAACCAGCTTCACGGATATGGTAACCGGAAATGGAGATGGTGTTCCACAGCGGAACATTTTTGGAGCAATATTCAAAAATGTTGGTGATCAAACGCATGGAGGGTTTCGGCGGGAAGATATAAGTGCCGCGGGCAGCATATTCTTTCAGGATATCGTTCTGAATGGTGCCGCGGAGTTTATCAGCGGAAACGCCTTGTTTTTCAGCAACTGCGATGTACATGCAGAGCAGTACGGATGCAGGAGCGTTGATGGTCATAGAAGTGGAAACTTTGTCCAGAGGAATACCGTCGAACAGGATTTCCATATCTGCCAGGGAGTCGATAGCTACGCCTACTTTACCAACTTCGCCTTCGGACATCGGGTCGGTGGAATCATAACCGATCTGGGTCGGGAGGTCGAATGCGCAAGACAGGCCGCTGCCGCCGTTAGCCAGCAGGTATTTATAACGTTTGTTGGATTCTTCAGCAGTGGAGAAACCAGCATACATACGCATGGTCCAGAAACGGCCGCGGTACATGGTAGGTTGTACACCACGGGTGAAAGGATATTCACCAGGGAAACCGAGGTCTCTTTCATAATCGAAACCTTCGATGTCAAGCGGGGTGTAGAGTCTGTTAGGCTCCAGGTTTGCGCGTTCAGGGAATTTAACCAGTTTAGCTTCTACTTCTTCATGGTATTTAGCTAAGCCAGCTTTCAGAGTTTCATTTGACATTCTCAAATCCTCCTTAAAATTTTTGTTTTCATACTCGGGTTGGACTTCCCGGGTACGGTGAGAGTGTCCGTCAAAGACGGTCTATGGCAAAGCCTTTCGGCTTCGTCAACATATTTATTTAAGCTGTGCCGGAGGACTCGCTACCGCCGGCACAGGCTTAAGCCCCAATTAAACTGGGATTATTTTTCCATGGTGCCGGTTTTGTTGAAGCGGTTATGGAAATCGAAAGCTTCTTCAAGCAGATGCGGAGTCTGGCTGTTGCCGCAAGCTTCGCAAGCTCTGTGGAAGTAATCCAGCAGCATCGGCTGATATTTCGGGTTAGCAATCTGATCAATGATGATCGGAGCTTTTTCTTTCGGAGTCAGGCCACGGAGGTCAGCAACGCCGCGTTCGGAAACGATAACGTCAACGTCGAGGGTTGCATGGTCGATATGGCTGCAGAACGGAACAACGGAGCTGATTTTGCCGCCTTTTGCCAGGGAGTTGGTGAAGAATACGGTGAGGTAACCGTTACGGGCAAAGTCGCCGGAACCGCCAACGCCGTTCATCAATTTGGTGCCGCAGATATGAGTGGAGTTTACGTTGCCGTAAATATCAACTTCAATAGCGGTGTTCATTGCGATAACGCCAATGCGGCGTGCAACTTCAGGGCTGTTGGAGATTTCCTGCGGACGGAGAATCAGGTAAGGTTTGTAATGGTCAAGGTTTTCATAGAATTTTTTCTGGCATTCCGGGGACGGAGTCAGAGCGGTACCGGAAGCAACACGGAGTTTGCCGGCATCGATGAGGTCGAACATACCGTCTTGGATAACTTCGGTGTAAACGGTGAGGTCTTCGAAGTCGGAGTTTACAAGGCCGTTGATAACAGCGTTAGCAACGGAGCCTACGCCGGACTGCAGCGGAAGCAGGTTTTTCGGCAGGCGGCCTTCAGCAACTTCTTTTTTGAAGAATGCTACGAGGTTTTCGCCCATGTGTTTAGCGTCTTCGTCGATTTCGCCGAGCGGACGAACTTTATCGGTGATGTCGCAAGGAACAACAGCAACGATTTTGTCGAGTTCGCAAGGAATGTACGGAGTACCAATGCGGTCTTCCGGTCTTTCGATAGGAATCGGTTTACGGTACGGAGGATCAAGAGGTACATAGGAGTCATGCATACCTTCCAAACCTACCGGTTGGCTGGTGTTAACTTCTACGATAACTTTTTTAGCGCCTGCTACATAAGAGGAGCTGTTGCCCATGGAAGTGGTCGGGATAAGGCCTACTTTGCCGTCGCCGAGGTCGTTGATTTTGCATACTTCAACGATTGCTACGTCTACGCCTTTGCGGTTAGCCATGAAGCCATAGCGAACCATCTGTGCCATGTGGCTGAGGTGAATGTCAGCATATTTTACTTTACCTTCGTTGATAGCTTTGCGGAGGGTGCCGTTGGTCTGATAAGGCAGGCGGCGGTCCATAATGCCAGCTTCTACCATTGCCTGGTCAATTTCAGGGCCTACAGAAGCGCCGGTCCAAACGTTAACTTTGAAATCGGTGCCTTTGTATCTTTCAGACAGGGCAAGAGGTACAGCTTTCGGATAGCCAGACGGAGTAAAGCCGCTGACACCCAAGTTGTCACCATTGTGAATAAAGTCGGTTGCGGCTTCTGCGCTCATTACTTTGCCAGCAACCGCATCGCAAATACGATCTTTAATATCGATCATGTTCCTTCCTCCTTGAAATTAAATATATATGGTTTCTGCCTTTCGGCACTTAACTTATCCGGCGAAAAATACTCTGCAAACGCCAGGCGTTTGTCTATACCGTCCGCCAAATAAGGCAAACCCATAACATAAAAAAGGAGCACTTTAGTGTTATCCCGAAATTTAATAATTAAACTCAATAACGCCAAGTGCCAGCTCACGCATTTTCCGGAGCGGGCACGCCCGGACTGCAAGCCGCCGGCGTAAGGCTTCCGTAAGGGTTCCGCTACCCTGTTGTCTGCCAACGCCTGAACATACCTTCTTTTGGTTTCTTTATATACTTCGACACCACCTGCAAAATTCCTTCTGCCGAAGTTCTATTTGTGATATTTTTTTGAAATTTTTTATGAAATTGCCGTTAAATATTCAGATTTTCATCTAACGTTATTATAGCACATAACTTGTCAGGATATTTTCTGAATTTTTAACAAGCTCAGGCCCTTTTCTGACCCTTACAATATAATAGCAGTAAAATTGTAACATGGCAAGCCTTTTGTTTACATTTTTTAAAGAAATACCCTTCGGACTCAAAAGTCCGAAGGGTATTTTATAGCATTTTATTAGTATATTTAACGTATTTGCTGGTGATAGTGCGTGTGCAGAAGATTGTGTGCTTTTTCTCCAAGCGGTTTGCCCAGCCAAGTATCATAAAGTTCAATTATTTCAGGATTTTCGTGCGATTTTCGTAACTCATTGGCTCTGTCACAATCAAAGAGTCCCTTTCTGCGCAGTTTCCTGATTTCGGCATTAACCGGAACAGGCTGCCCGCCGCCGCCGATACATCCGCCCGGGCACGCCATTACTTCAATGAACTGATAATCGGCAGTGCCGTTTTTAACTCTTTCCAGCATTTCCATTGCCGATTTAAGAGTATGTACAACGGCAATTTTTATTTTTTTGCCGGCAATTTCAAGCTCCGCCTCGCGGGTATGTTCCATGCCGCGCACTTCTTCATAATCCACATGCGGCAGGTTTTCACCGGCAAGCACATCGGCAACTGTTCTCAGCGCCGCTTCCATAACGCCGCCGGTTGTGCCGAAAATTACGCCCGCGCCGCTGCCCGTGCCAAGCGGAGAATCAAAGTTTTCTTCCGGCAGGTTTTTAAAATCAATTCCTGCTTCGCGTATCATGCGCCCAAGTTCGCGCGTGGTAATTACTATATCAACGTCGCGGTAACCGGAATCGCACATTTCAGGCCTTGCGGCTTCTGCCTTTTTGGCCGTGCACGGCATAACAGATACGCTGACTATTTTGGCAGGGTCAATGCCGGCTTTTTCCGGATAATAGGTTTTAGCGATTGCGCCGAACATCTGCTGCGGCGATTTGGCCGTAGAAAGATGGTCCAAAAGTTCAGGATATTTCAGTTCAATCATGTTAACCCAGCCCGGGCTGCACGAAGTAATCATCGGCAGCAACCCGCCGTTTTGCAGGCGGTCTAAAAATTCATAGCCTTCTTCCATAATGGTAAGGTCGGCAGAAAAATCAGTATCGAAAACTTTATCAAAGCCCAGATGGCGCAGTGCTGCAACCATTTTGCCGGTTACAATGCTGCCGGGTTCCATGCCCAGTTCTTCGCCAATGGCAACGCGCACGGAAGGCGCGGTCTGCACAATAACGATTTTATCGGGGTCGTTAATGGCATCCCAGACTTTTTCGGTGTCGTCGCGCTCAACAATGGCGCCGGTCGGGCAAACGCTGGCGCACTGGCCGCAGTAGCTGCACGCCACATTGCCGAGGTCCTGTTCAAACGCAGTTGAAACAATGGTATCAAACCCGCGGTTGGCAAAGCTGTAAACATTCATGCCCTGCACATCGCGGCAAACGCGTATGCAGCGCCCGCAGAGAATGCATTTTTCCTGGTCACGTACAAGGCAAGGGTTGCTGCCGTCAATAGTATGGGCTTTGCGTGCACCGCCTTCAAAGCGGATTTTGCGCAGGCCAAGGTCTGCGGCAATTTTTTGCAGTTCGCACTCCCCGCTTTTCTGACAGGACAGGCAGTCTTTGGGGTGGTTCGCCAAAAGCAGTTCAACAACCATTTTGCGCGCTGCCCTTACTTTAGGCGTGTTGGTTTTAACTACCATGCCTTCCGCTACCGGATATACGCAGGAAGCTACAAGGCTTCTTGCCCCGCTCGCTTCCACCACGCACAGGCGGCAGGCGCCTTCCGGCGCAAGCTCCGGATGATAGCACAGAGTTGGTATATAAATTCCGGCACTGCGTGCCGCTTCCAAAATCGTTGCATTTTTAGGGGCCTGTACAGTTTGCCCATTGATTGTTAAGGTAACCATTTCCATTGTTCTGCCCCCTTATCCCTTAACTATTGCCTTAAACGGGCAGGCTGCCATGCAGGCGCCGCATTTAATGCATTTAGTGGTATCAATAACGTGCTTGCTGCGCGGCTGACCGCTGATGGCCTGAACCGGGCACTGGCGTGCGCAGAGGCCGCAGCCTTTGCATTTATCCGTAATCTGATAGTTGGCAAGTTTTTCGCATACTCCTGCCGGACAGCGTTTTTCTTTAATATGCGCTTCGTATTCGTCGCGGAAATATTTAAGCGTACTGAGTACGGGGTTAGGCGCTGTCTGCCCAAGGCCGCAGAGTGCAGTTTCTTTAATATTGCCGGCCAGTTCTTCCAAAAGTTCAATATCGCCTTCACGCCCCTGCCCTTCCGTAATGCGTGTTAAAATTTCCAGCATACGTTTGGTGCCTTCGCGGCAGGGAGTGCATTTGCCGCAGGATTCGGACTGGGTAAAGTTAAGAAAGAATTTGGCAACGTCAACCATGCAGGTGTCTTCGTCCATAACTACAAGGCCGCCGCTGCCCATCATTGCGCCGACGGAAATCAGCGAATCGTAATCAACGGAAAGGTCGAGCATGGATTCCGGCAGGCAGCCGCCGGACGGGCCGCCAATCTGCACGGCTTTGAATTTTTTTCCGTTGGTAATGCCGCCGCCGATATCAAAAATAATCTCGCGCATGGTAATGCCCATCGGCACTTCGGCAAGGCCTGTGTTGTTGATTTTGCCGGTAAGGGCAAATACTTTGGTGCCTTTGGATTTTTCCGTGCCGAAACCGCAGTACCAGTCTGCACCGTTGGTAATAATAGATGCAACGTTGGCGAAAGTTTCTACGTTGTTAATATTGGTAGGCTTGCCCCACAGGCCCGATACTGCCGGGAACGGCGGGCGCGGGCGCGGCATGCCGCGGCGTCCTTCGATAGATGCCATCAGCGCGGTTTCTTCACCGCATACAAAGGCACCGGCGCCTTCTTTTATATGAATTTTAAAACTGAATTTGCTGCCGAAAATGCTCTTGCCCAAAAGGCCCATTTGTTCGGCTTGGTCAATGGCTATGCGCAGGCGCTTGATAGCCAGCGGATATTCCGCGCGCACATAAATATAGCCTTCATCGGCACCGATGGCATAACCGCAGATTGCCATGCCTTCAAGCACCTTATGCGGGTCGCCTTCAAGTACGCTGCGGTCCATAAAAGCACCGGGGTCGCCCTCGTCGGCGTTGCAGATAACATATTTTTTATCGTTTACGGAATTTGCGGCAAACTGCCATTTCATACCGGTGGGGAAACCGCCGCCGCCGCGTCCGCGCAGGCCGGATTTTTTAACTTCGTCAATAACCTCCTGCGGAGTCATGGTGGTAACGGCTTTGGCAAGCGCCTCATAGCCGCCTACCGCAATATATTCTTCTATCTGTTCAGGGTTAATGGCGCCGCAGTGTTCAAGCACCAGGCGTTTTTGCTTTTTATAAAAATTAATTTCCGAATAGGAAGGAATCTGTTCATGCGTAAGCGGTTCATGGTATAAAAGACGCTCAACAATGCGCCCTTTAAACAGATGGCTTTCTACAATTTCTTCCACATCTTCCGGTTTTACGCGGCAGTAAAAAGTACCTTCCGGGTAAATAATTACCAGCGGGCCATGCTCGCAAAAGCCGTGGCAGCCGGTTTCTACAATCATAACCTCGTCGCTCAGCCCTTTTTGTTCAAGCTGTTTGGCAAACTCCAGCTGCACTTCTTTGCTGCCCGCAGATTTACAGCCGGTACCGCCGCAGACAAGGACATGTGCTCTTATATGCTGCATAAAAAACCCTCCCCGATTTTATTCCTGTTCTATCTTGCCTACAACAAGCTCCTGCACTACTCTGCCGTTAACTACGTGTTCGGCAATAATTTTTTTAACATCTGCCGGTTTTACTTTGCCGTAGGTAATGCGCGGTTCTCCGGGCCGCACAACATCCACCAACACTTCTTTTTCGCACATGCCGATACAGCCGGTCTGCTGCACCTGCACATCTGTCAGATGGCGTACAGCCAGTTCGTCAAGCACGGCTTTCATTACTTCGCGCGCACCGGCAGCAATGCCGCAGGTACCCATGCCGATAATAATTTTGGTAGTGCTGTTCTGACGGACTTTAATATCGTTTTTCAGCTTTTCCCTTAAAGCCTTCAAATCCTCCAAAGTTTTCATTTTATTCCTCCTGCCCGGCATGCAGCGCGCCAAGCTGCTGCCTCAGATATTCTTCAGTCCAGCGGTAAATTTCCGGATGCGCAAAATCGGTGTCTTGCCCCAAAACCTCACGCACTTGCCGCGTGTCAAAGCAAAAAGCGCCGTTTGCCGCTTTATAATTAAAAACAAGATTAAGCTCAGGCGCGCCTGCCAGCAAAACGGCAATGCTGCCTGCAATATCGCCCAAAGGCGGACGGTCAATGTTATCTGCCCTAAAAGCAGCTTTAACAACTGTGCCCTCTCCCGGCTGCGATTTTATGTCAAAATAACCGCCGCACTGGCTTGTTACCATATCCATAAAAGGTATGCCCATGCCTACTTTGCGGGTAAGGCGTGTGGTAACAAACGGGTCGCGCACTTTTTTAACCATTTCTTCCGTCATGCCGCGCCCGTCGTCACTGATGGAAAAAGTAAAATATCCGTTTTCGTTTTCATCAATGTCAATTTGCAGATTACGGGCACCGGCCTCAACCGAGTTTTGCGCCAAATCAAGTATATGCAGTGAAAGTTCTCTCATAATTACTGGTATTTTGCCAAAATAGCCTTTAATTTATCCGGCGTCAGCCTGCCGTGGGTATCTTCGTTAACCTGCATAACAGGGGCCAGGCCGCATGCGCCGATGCAGGCAACCGTTTCCAGCGTAAAGCGCAGGTCGTCAGTTGTATGCCCTGCTTTAATGTCAAGTTCTTTTTCCAGCGCCTGCAGAATAGTTTTGCCGCCGCGTACGTGGCAGGCAGTGCCCTGGCATACGCGGATAATATTGCGCCCGCGCGGATTAAGATGGAACTGCGAATAAAAAGTTACAACGCCGTAAATCTGCGCAATGGGGGTGCCGGTTTGTGCGGCAACATATTCCAGCGCATCTTTAGGCAGATAATTATACAAGGATTGTACTTCCTGTAAAATCGGAATCAGCGCGCCCTTAACGCCTTCATATTTGGCAAGGATTGCGTCAATGCGGGTCTTTTCCGGATTTTCGCCGCCGCAGCAGCTGCATGTTCTCTCCACAAAGCTCATAGTACATTCTCTCCTTACTGTAAAATTTAAATGTACATATATTACTATAACAAAACACCGGCTTATATGCAACACTAATTAACATGTATACTTTAATTAGTATACACTATATCTTTTTTAATAATCACGGTTCTCCAAAAAACAGCCCGGCTGCCAGCTGCGCCCGTCTTCTGCCGCAAGCGCCAGTTTCAGCTCCGCCACCGTTAAATTTTTAACCGTAATTAAATTTTTAGGGCCGTTAATAAAGCTGTACATCATGTGCGCGTCGCTGTCCGTAACATAGTTCAAGCCGCCGAGCGCCAGTTTCAGCTTCTGTTCTTTTAATTCCCTAATACCGGCAGGGCTTATTTCAGCCGCTGCCAGCCCCATATCCGAAGGCAGAAAGCCAAGCTGCATCAAGAGGCTGTACGAGGGCCTGTCCACATGCGCAGCTATTGCCATGCCACCCATGGCGTTTACTTTTTGTATAACTTCTGCAGCCGGCAGTTTTAAAGGCCCAAGCAGCATACGTTCTTCTTCGGCTATAAAGTTGTCGTCATCATCAACAATAAACTGCGCACCAAAACGCTCTGCATTGTTTTTTAGCCCGCTCATATTGGCATCAACTATTTTCTGCCACGCAGCCAGCTGCTCCAGCGTATCAAACAGCACAACTATGTGCGCTTCTTCGCGGCATTCAACTTCCATGCCCGGAAAAACCTTAACACCGTAGTTTTTGGCTGCTTCAACCGCAGCCGCGGCATTGGCAGAAGCGTTATGGTCCGTAATGGCAACCGCATCTACGCCGTACTGCGCCGCCCGCATAACAATATGGTGCGGCGTCATTTCTATTTCCGCACAGGGTGAAAGCAAGGTATGGATATGGAAATCAGCCAGTAAGGTTTTCATTTTCCGTTGGTAATGCCAAGGGCATAAAGCTGCCCGGCTACAACATAAGCAGGCAAATCAGTAACGGCAATGTTTATATTGTTGGCATCGGCTTTTTTAAGGGTTTCTTCTTCTACAGGGGCTCCGCCTGCCACAACCACTGCCGAAAGGCCTATTAAAGATGCCACTGCAGCCACGTTCTGATGCCCCTGCATTGTTACCCATACCATGCCGGGTTCAGCCTGCCCCATAACATTGCTTAAAAGGTCAGAAGCATAGCCGCCCGTAACCTCGGCCTGCATGTCGCCGGTATGCGTTAAAAGCTGCAAATTCAAGCTGTTAATTACTTCCTTTATCTGCATTGTTTTCTTCTCCGTTATCGTTAAAATCGTTATTGTCAATAGGTATCTGCCGTGCAAGCTCCAGCATGCCGTGCGCAAGTTTTTTAACGCTGGCACGCAGTTTAAAAATGCAGTCTATTTCCGTTGCCTTACCCTGAACAATATCTTCCGCAAGGCACTGGCAGTTTGGCGCGCCGCAGGCACCGCAGTCCAGCCCCGGCAGGGAATTGAGCACTTCTTCCATTTGTTCAAACTTCTTCATGGCTTCCAAAATATCGTCGTCAAGCTGCATCATCGGGCGCGGCACAAGTTTTTTTACATAAGCGCCGGATTTTGGGAAGCCCTCGCAGACCATGCTCTGCTTCATTGCCTCCACCCTGTCTGCCGGTTCGTGTTCACGCATCCGCGCAAGGCGCAGCTTAAGGTTCTTTTCCGCCACAAATTTATTTTCAGCCGTCAGCGGGCCGCCGATACAGCCGCCGCTGCACGCGCTGCATTCCACATAATCAACGTCCGGCATTTTATTCATGGAAATCTGCTCCAGCACGTCATACACGTTTTCTATGCCATGCACCGCCAGCCCTTTTTCCACGCCTACGGCCGCAAGCTCGCCGCCGTAACAGCCCCAGCCCATGCCGTAGGAAGAAGCCGCGGTTATTTTTTTGCTTTCTTTAACGCTGCCGATAGAGCGCATCAGCCTGCCGTAAATTTCCGAAATGGCAATGCTGCCGCTGAGCTGCGTATGCACTACGTCTACCGACTGGCGGATATTGGCGTCTTTCGACGGGCAGGGCGCCAGAAACCATACGCCAATCTGCGATTCTTCAAGCCCCAGACGTTCCATAGCCTCTTTTTTTACATAAATTGCGGCAGCCTCCACAGGCGGCAGCACCGGCACCACCTGTTTGATAAGTTCGGGGAACTTAACCTGAATAAGGCGCAGCACCGCCGGGCAGGTGCAGGAAATTAAAGGCTTGCGCCCGCCATTGTAGTTTTTAATGTAGTCTGCAATTTCCAGGGAAATATATTCCGAAGCCACAGCCACGTCAAAAATTTCATCAAAGCCAAGGTTGCTTAAGCCCCCACGTATTGTTTCCTCCGAAATATCGGCCGGAAACTGCGCGTACAGCGAAGGAGGAGGCAAAACGATATTATATTGGTATTTTTTTATTTCTTCCAGTTTGTCCGAATATGCTTCTACCGCGTGATACGCACAGCGGCGCATACATTCGCCGCAGTCTATGCAGCGCGCCGCTATAAGTTCAGCCTTGCCGTTGCGCACCCTGATAGCATCGGTAGGGCACGCCTTAACGCAGGTTACGCAGCCTTTGCATTTCGAAGGCACAAAGTGGACGGAATGAATATAGCCTTCTGCCAATGGGCTCACCTCTTTTACAAGTCTTCGCTGATATGCTTAAACTCCATTGTGATGGAGGTTCCTTCTCCTATTTTAGATTGTATGTCAAATTTATCACTGCATTTCATCATGTTGGGCAGGCCCATACCGGCACCAAAACCCATCTGGCGGATATAATCCGGCGCTGTCGACCAGCCTTCCTGCATGGCAAGCTTAATATCCGGTATGCCGGGGCCGTGGTCGGTAATGTTTATTACTGTATGGTCCTGAAAAATTTCCGCAGCAACCTTACCGCCGCCGGCATGAATAAGCACGTTCATTTCCGCCTCATAAGTGCCGATGGCTATGCGGCGCACAATATCTGCCGGTATGCCTATTTTTTGCAGCATGCGCTTAATGCCGCTCGAGGCTTCCCCCGCACGGTCAAAATCGCCGCCTGCCACGTCATAGCTTATTTTTACAGATTTAGCCTCCGTCATAACCCGCAGCCCCCTTTTTCCTGTGAACATCCGCGCAGCCCGGCCACATATAACAGCCCGCAGGCTTCAAACAGAGTGCAGTTTGTTGAAAGCACCGGCATCTGCGCTTCGCGCGCAAAGTCCAGAAAATCCGGCCCGGGCAGTTTGCCGCGCACTATAATAATGCCGCACAAATCGGTAATGCCCGCAGTACGGATAACCTGCATATTTGTAAGGCCTGTACACAAAAGGGTATTGCATTTGGTAAAAGCCAGCACATCACTCATAAGGTCGCTGCCGCAGCAGGTTTCAACGGGGCGTTCCATCAATTCTTCTCCCACAAGGATTTTTGCTTTTAAAACCCTCTGTACATCCTTTAAATTCATTTTTCCCTCCATAAAAATTAAAAATTTTCTGACTTTATTGTAGCGTGTCTGTCCCGGTATGTAAAGCAATTTTCTGTCGCCCGCTGCGGCTCAGCCTGTTTAAAAGGCTGCACTGCATCATTACCATCGACACGCACCAGAACAAAAGTCCCATATCCATATTAAAGTATACATGGTCGGTAAGGCCGCCTGCCAAAATACCAACCAATGCCGCCAGATACCCCTGCCCTACGGCGCGCAGCCACGGACGCACGCCTTTTACTGCCATCTTAAAGGCATGCCAGGCAAAAACGACAAGCACCAGCACAAAAACAACCAGCCCGTGCCAGCCGAGCTCTGCCAGAATATTAAGCATCAGATTATGGCAGTGGTACATAATTACATTGGGGTTGTTCAAATAAAAATCGTATTCCGGGTAAATATACTGAAACCCGTACCAGCCTACGCCATAAGGGTGTTCTTCTATGATAAAAAGCGTGCTTTTAAGGTAGGCAAACCGCAGCGCCACGGAGGTATCCTGCGTGCCGAAAATAGACATCAGCCGGTGCCATACCGCACCGTGCATAAAATATACGCCGCCTGCCGCACAAACTGCCAGCGGAATGAGCCATTTGCGCCAGAAAAACAAAAAGTAAAAAATCATGGCGCAGGCGCAGGCCACCCAGTTGCCGCGCGAAAAAGTATAAACAAGGCTTATGCCAAGCACTGCTGCCAGCACCAGTAAAAAAATGCGTATTCTGCCTGTTGTTATTTTTATAAACGGCACGGCGATGCTTAAAAGCAGCACCAGATAACCGGCAAAAATGTTGGGGTTAATTAAAGTGCCAACAACGCGTGTTTTAAGTTCCGGAAACTGCGAAGGGTCTACCCACGGGTCGGTAGGCACAACGCCGGTAAAATGCTGGTAAATGCCAAGCAAGCCGTTGGCAAGGCCTGCCAGCAAAAGCACGGCCAAAAGCTGCAAAGGGCGCGGCCATTCGCGGGGCTTCTGCCAGTCAAAATCAAGTTTGCCGTCGCCGCCGTAGCGCAGCACAAGCCATACCAAAAGCACGTACTGCCCAACAACGTAACCAAAATTATAGGCCGAAACGGCACTATCTGCCGAAAAGCGCAGCGAATACCAGGTAATTGCCAAAAGCAGGTATAAAAGCCCCTGCTGCACGCGCGGCAGCACAGGCACGCGCTTTAATTTGCGGTACTTAACGGCTACCGCCAGCCCCGCAAAAAAAGTTACCGCCACCATCAGCAGCGTAAACACCTGGTTTACCGGTATTACTGCCGCCGTAAAAAGCAGCAGCAAAAATACATATTTTTCTGCACTGTGGTATTTGGCAACGCCGCCCATTAATTGCACCTTGCCTTTTCTTCCATTAATCTTGTTTTAAACGTGCCTACCAAATATAACGAACCGCAAATAACTACAACGCCACCGCTGCCTGCTTCGTTAACCGCTTCAAGGTATGCCTCATAAACATCACTGCGCGGCGCGGCGTTAGCGCCGATAATATTTGCCAGCTCCTGCGGCTTTGCAGCGCGTTCGCCGCCGTCTGCCGGTACGGTATAAACCAAATCCATCGGGCGCACAATGGTGTGCAGAACATGCTGCATATCCTTATCGCCCATCATGCCGATAACAAAAACGCGTTTCTGATTCGGATAAAATTTATCAAGCGCCTTTCGCAGAGCCTCCGCGCCGTTGGGGTTATGCGCACCGTCTAAAATAACATCCGGCTTTTCGCCAATGCGCTCCAGCCTTCCGGGCCAGAAGGTATTGGCAACGCCGATATGCAGCGCAAGTTCGTTAATGCGGTCATCCTGCTTGGAAACAAGTTTGGCCGCCACTATTGCTACAGAAGCATTGGCAATCTGATGTTCACCGGCCAGTTTAATGGTGTAATCACTGCTGTAAACATCGCCTGCATGCAGGGTAAAGGTCTGCCCGTCCATCGTGCTTTCTTTTTCTTCACCCCAAAAAGCGCGCCCGTAAATATACACCGGCGCCTGCTTAAACATGCTTACGGCGCGGATAGGCCCAATGGCGTCGTCACCCGCAGCCGCCGTAACCACAGGCACTTTTTCTTTTATAATGCCTGCCTTCTGCATGGCAATACGCTCTATGGTAGTGCCGAGCTTGTCGCAGTGGTCAAGCGCAACATTGGTAATAACGCTTACCACCGGCGTAATTACGTTAGTGCTGTCCCACAGGCCGCCAAGCCCTACTTCTATAACGGCATAATCAACTTTTTCCAAAGCAAAATGCAAAAAAGCCGCCGCCGTTAAAACTTCAAACTGAGTGGGCTGTTCGCACACGCCCTTGGCAACAATGCTGTCTGCCGCCTGCTTAACGGCGCTTATAACCAGTGCAAAAGCCTCGTCCGTAATATCGTTATTGTTAATGCTGATGCGTTCATTATATTTTACAAGATGCGGCGAAATAAACTTGCCGGTTTTTAAATTACCTGCCAAAAGGATATTGGCAATCATGCTGCTTACGGAACCTTTGCCGTTGGTTCCCGTTACATGCACGCTTTTAAATTTATCCTGCGGATTGTCAAGTTCTTTTAAAAGCGCTTCAATGCGCTCCATGCCAAGTTTAATGCCAAATTTTCCAAGGCTGTCCAAATAAGCCAAACTTTCATTATAATTCATTGCTTTTCTCCCGGTTATGTTAATATATGCAAAACGGCACGGCCAAAACTGCCGTGCCGTTTCAACCCTTTATTTAATTTTACTTTAATTCTGCCAAATATGCCATACGTTTTTTCACGGCTTCAATTTTACCGCTTAATTCTTCATATTTAGCGCGTTCTTTGGCAATAACGTCTTCCGGCGCTTTAGCCAAAAATCCTGCATTGTTCAGTTTGCCGCCCGCGCGCTGCAAATCTTTTTCCATTGCGGCAAGTTCTTTGCTCAGGCGCTGGGTTTCTTTTTCAACATCAATTAAACCGGCTAACGGCAGGTATACTTCAATGCCGGTTACAACGGCTGCCATGGCATTTTCCGGTTTTTCACCGTTAAGCGGGCGCAGCTCAAGGTTATCAATGCCGCCCAGCAGTTTAATGTAGCTGTCGTTATGGGCAACAACCTCGCGCAAATCTTCGCTTACAAGCATAATTGCCGGAATTTTTTTGCCCGGGTTGGCATTAACTTCGGCGCGCATATTGCGGATAGCCTTAATGCTGTCCATAATGGCGTTCATGCCGCGTTCTGCTTCTGGGTCAATAAGGCTTTCGTCAGCCACAGGCCATTTGGAAATCATAATGCTTTCCGCTTCGTGCGGCAGGCACTGGTAAATTTCCTCGGTAATAAACGGCATGTACGGATGCAAAAGCTTCATGGCAGATACCAGCACGGTTGCCAGTACATGCTGCGCGGTTGCGCGTTCAGCCGCAGCTTCTTTATTGTAAAGGCGCGGTTTGGCAATTTCAATGTACCAGTCGCAAACTTCGCTCCAGATAAAATCGTAAATGGCGCGTCCTGCCTCGCCAAGCTCAAAGCGTTCCAACAGGCCGGTAACGTCTTTAACGGTATCCTGCAAACGCGAAAGAATCCATTTATCTGCCAGCGTATAAGGCGCAAGTTCTGCGTCCTTGTCGTAGCCTTCCATATTCATCAGCGCAAAGCGCGATGCGTTCCAAATCTTGTTGGCAAAGTTGCGGGTGCCTTCCACGCGTTCCCAGTAAAAACGCATGTCGTTGCCCGGAGTGTTGCCGGTAATCAGCATAAAGCGCAGGGTATCGGCGCCGTATTTTTCAATAACTTCCAGCGGGTCGATGCCGTTGCCGAGCGATTTGCTCATCTTGCGTCCCTGGCTGTCGCGCACAAGGCCGTGGATGAATACTTTTTCAAACGGAATTTCCTTCATAAATTCCATGCCCATAATCAGCATGCGCGCAACCCAGAAGAAAATAATATCGTAACCGGTTACAAGCACGCTGGTAGGATAGAACTGTTTAAGCAGTTCGGTGTTGTCCGGCCAGCCCATGGTAGAGAACGGCCACAGGGCAGAGCTGAACCAGGTGTCCAGTGCGTCCTCGTCCTGATGGATATGCGTGCTGCCGCATTTCGGGCATTTTTCAAGGTCGGTGCGGCTGGCGCTCATTTCGCCGCAGTCATCGCAGTACCAAACAGGAATGCGGTGGCCCCACCAAATTTGGCGGCTGATGCACCAGTCGTGAATATTTTCCATCCAGCCGGTATAGTTTTTGGTAAAGCGTTCCGGCACAAACTGGGTGCGCCCATCGGTAACGCAGTCCACAGCGGCTTTTACAAGCGGCTGCATTTTTACAAACCACTGTGTGGAAACAAGCGGCTCTACAATATTATGGCAGCGCTGGCAATGGCCAACTGCGTGGCTGTGTTCTTCTATTTTAACAAGGTAGCCTTCTTCTTTTAAACGCGCAACAATCTGTTTGCGGCATTCGTAGCGTTCCAAACCGGCAAACGGCCCTGCTTCTTCTGTCATAACGCCGTCTTTGCCGATAACAACAATCTCCGGCAGGTTATGGCGCAGGCCCATTTCATAGTCATTGGGGTCATGCGAAGGAGTAATTTTTACAGCGCCGGTACCGAATTTGGTATCAACATAGCTGTCGGCAATTACCGGAATTTCGCGGTTCAAAATAGGCAGGCGCAAAGTTTTGCCGATAAGTTTTGCATAGCGTTCATCTTCAGGGTTAACGGCAACTGCGGTATCGCCGGGAATTGTTTCCGGACGGGTGGTGGCAATGGTTAAATAGGTATCTTCTTCGCCAACAACCGGGTAGCGTACATACCACAAATGGCCCGGAGTATCTTCGTGTTCAACTTCAATATCGCTTAAAGCGGTATGGCAGTTAACGCACCAGTTGGTAATGCGGGTGCCTTTATAAATAAGCCCTTTTTCAAACAGGCTTACAAAAGTTTCGCGTACGGCGCGGCTGCACCCTTCGTCCATGGTAAAGCGCTTGCGCTCCCAGTCGCACGAAATGCCCAGGCATTTTAACTGGTTAATAATGCGGTCGCCGTATTCTTCCTTCCAGGCCCAAACACGTTTTACAAATTCTTCGCGGCCAAGGTCAAAGCGGGTTTTGCATTCTTCTTTTTTCAGCACTTCTTCTACCTTAATCTGGGTAGCAAGGCCGGCATGGTCATAACCGGGCATCCACAAGGTGTTGTCGCCCATCATGCGGTGCCAGCGGATTAAAATATCCTGCAAAGTGTTGTCAAGCGCATGGCCCATGTGCAGCTTGCCGGTAATGTTCGGAGGCGGAATTACAATGCTGAACGGCTTTTTGCCCGGTTCCGGCTCTGCATGGAAATATCTGTTCTTTTCCCAAAATTCATACCATTTCTTTTCAACAGAAGCGGGGTCATAAACTTTGGGGATGTTGTGTTCTTCTGTCATGTTTATTCCTCCAGTCATAAATTTGCAAAAGTAATAAAAAACGTCCTGTTTATTACAAACAGGACGACAAAATCGCGGTACCACCTATCTTCCCGGCCAAAGCCGGACACCTTGAAACGCTTAACGCACGCTTACGGGCAAGCTTACTTTCAGTTCAGCCTGCCAACTCCCGGACTACTTCAAAGCCATTGCTTTAGGCACGTTGCAGCCGTGCGCGCCCTCTCTGCAAAAGCCTGTGCTTTTACTACTTCCGTTCATAGTTATTAACAGTATTTTGATAGTTAATATCTTATCAATTTCAAGGCGCGCTGTCAAGCGCAGAACAGGGTTATAAAGTTATTTTGTTTTACCGGCTGGTTCGTGGCAATGGCAGCA
>ENA-OPWW01000441-OPWW01000441.1-human-gut-metagenome-genome-assembly--contig:-NODE-441-length-21771-cov-134.069948_pt1 | contig 21771 bp, 10 predicted proteins | sample MGYA00241513_ERZ502018 | MGnify/ENA primary metagenome ERZ502018 (study PRJEB25962, sample SAMEA2042987) | human gut metagenome | biome: human gut; feature: human-associated habitat; material: faeces...
TTCTCCCGTGATGGCAAGGCGTGGCAGCAGGTAGCTGTTCCGCACGATTGGGCTATCTCGGGTCCTTTTGATAAGAAATGGGACCTGCAGATGGTGGCCATCGAGCAGAATGGCGAAACCGAAAAGACCGAGAAGTCGGGACGTTCTGGTGCGCTGCCTTGGATAGGTGAGGGTATGTATAAGATGAACTGGACGGCTCCTAAGGGCTATAAGCGTGCCGTACTCGTCTTCGACGGTGCCATGAGCCAGCCTGTTGTCAGCGTCAATGGCAAGGAGGCAGGCAAGTGGGCTTACGGCTACAATGCCTTCCGCATCGACATCACACCTTTCATCAAGTTTGGTAAGAGTAATCTCATCGAGGTACATCTTAATAATGTAGAGGAGAGCAGTCGTTGGTATCCGGGAGGCGGCCTTTACCGTCCGGTTTCCGTAGAACTCTATGGCAACGAGAACTTCTCTACCTGGGATACCTTCGTCCGTACCCTGAAGGCTGATAAGCAGGAAGCTGAAGTAGAAGTAAATGCACTGCTGGAAGGAAAGACTGGTAAGTCGGGCAAGACCGTCATAGCCCTGTTGGATGAGGCTGGCGAGAAGGTTGCCGAGCAGACCGTCACAGGTGCCAATCCTGAAATCAAGACTACTCTGAAGGTAGCGAATCCTCAGCTCTGGTCTCCGGAATCTCCTTACCTCTATCAGGTAAAACTTACCCGATATGAAGGAAAAAAGGTGGCTGATGTCCAGACCCTGAAGACCGGTATCCGTACCATTGCCGTATCCAAGGATTATGGTTTCCAGCTCAATGGCGTTACCCGCAGACTGAAGGGTGTCTGTCTGCACCACGACCTCGGTCCGTTGGGTGCAGCAGAAAACAAGGCAGCTCTCATCCGTCAGATCAAGATGATGAAGCAGATGGGTTGCGATGCTATCCGTACTGCCCACAACATGCCTTCTACCATGCAGATGGAACTCTGCGATTCCCTCGGTATGATGGTCATGGCAGAGAGTTTCGATATGTGGATTTATCCTAAATGCAAGAACGGCTATGCCAAGTTCTTCAAGGAGTGGAGCGATAAGGATATCACCAATCTGGTAAAGCACCACCGCAATCATCCTAGCATCATCATGTGGAGTATCGGCAACGAGATTCCAGAACAGTGGAGCAAGGAGGGTGTGCAGATTGCCAAGCGTCTGCAGGATATCTGTCATCAGTACGACCCATCTCGCCCTGTAACCCAGGGTATGGATAAGGCAGAAGATGCCTTGAAGAGCGGCTTTGCCCAGACCATGGATGTACCGGGCTTCAACTATCGCGTACATAAATATTATAAGAATATCGAGCAGTTGCCTCAGGGATTCCTCCTCGGTTCTGAAACCGCCTCTACGGTCAGTTCCCGTGGCGTATACAAGTTCCCGGTAGTAGTAAGTGATAAGGCTACCTATCCTGATGGTCAGTGCTCAAGCTATGATACCGAATACTGTTCCTGGAGCAATCTTCCTGATGATGACTGGAAGATGCAGGATGACTACAGTTGGGTAATCGGTGAGTTTGTATGGACCGGTTACGACTATCTGGGCGAGCCGACTCCATACGATACCTACTGGCCAAGCCGCAGCAGCTACTTCGGCATCTGCGACCTTGCCGGACTTCCTAAGGACCGTTACTATATGTATCGTGCCCGCTGGAACGAGCAGCAGCATACCACCCATCTTCTTCCTCACTGGAACTGGAAGGGCAGGGAAGGACAGGTTACCCCTGTATATTGCTATACCGATGGTGTGGAAGGCGAACTCTTCGTCAACGGCAAGAGTCAGGGTAGGGTTCGCAAGGACAAGTCAAGTCGGTTGGACCGCTACCGTCTGCGCTGGAACAATGTGAAGTATGAACCGGGTGAGATTCGCGTGGTTACATACAACCAGTATGGCGATAAGATTGGCGAGGACGTGAAGCGTACTGCCGGTGAGCCTGCACAGATGAAGTTCTGCGTAGAAACACCTGATCATGAGCCTGTTGCCTGCATGGTAGAAGGCTGTACCGATGAGCACAATGTGCTTTTGAATGCCGATGGCAACGACCTTGCCTTCATCACCGTGAGTCTGCAGGATAAGGACGGCAATGAATGTCCGCTTGCCGATGACGAACTGACCTTCGAGGTGAGTGGTGCCGGCACTTTCAAGGCAGCCTGCAACGGCGATGCCACATCGCTCGAACCGTTCACCCAGCCACAGATGAAACTCTTCTCTGGCAAACTCGTTGTCATCGTACAGAGCAGCAAGCAGAAGGGCGACATCATCCTGAAGGTAAAAGACAGCAAGCGAAATATCGAAAAGTCGATTACGCTCCAGGCAATATAAGAAGACTGAGACAGATTTCAGTTGGTTATAAAGTATATAGTTTATATCGGATCCTCTGGGAATAGCAGCGGCTATTTTTCCCAGGGGATTCTTTTTTTTTGAATTTTCTCCGATATTTTTTGGCGTTATCATGAATATTGTGTAAATTTGCACACATGAAGAAGTCAAAAGAACCTATAAACCGCATCAGCATGGCAATTGCTATGCTCTTTGTTTCGCTCGCCATCCATGCGCAGCGTTTCGTCAACACCTCCCTTGAAGGTGCTCAGTCCGTTTGTGCCATTACCCAGGACTGTGATGGAATGATATGGCTCGGAACCGACAACGGTCTTTACAGCTATGATGGTTATCATGGCTACCGCCATTTTCAGGAACATACATTCAGCAATACGCGTGTCAATGCGCTCGGTTTCGAGGGCAGGATGCTCTATCTGGCTACTGGCAACGGCATCCTGAAATTCGATACGCAATCTTATCAATATGCCGAAACACCAGCCATGAAGGCTTTTGCCGATGAGGCGAAGCGCAAGCAGCTGAAGGAACTCCGTGTGCTCGATATCAAGGGTGGTAAGACTGACTTCGGTGGCGATGTCTATGCCTTGCTCTCTACTCCGCAAGGCTTGCTCGTAGGTTCGCTTGCTGGTCTGCGTCTCGGCAGCAGACTGATTCCGCTCCGTGCCGGAGAACAGCCGCTGGTCAATGCGCTCGCCTATGATGCCAAGCGCCGATGCTACTGGATTGGTACCGAGGGCGCTCTCTATTGTGCCGACCTGCAGCTCAGGAACTTCTCACAGATTCCAGCTCTGAACGGCAATTCCATCAAATGTCTTTCTACAGATGCTGCCGGCAATCTCTATATCGGAACCGATAACGGACTCTATCAGATGGCACTCTCCAATGCCATTACCCATTATATCCACGATTCCCGCGATGATGCTTCTATTCCTAACAACATTGTCTGGGCTTGCTTTGTAGATAAATGGCAGAATGTATGGGTGGGTACTGACAATGGACTCTCCCGTCTCACTACCCATACCTATTACCGCTATGTATCGCTCGATAAGATTACGATGTCGGGTGAGGGCAACTGTCTCCATGCCATGCTCCAGACCCGTAACGGCGAATGGTGGATGGGCGGTACCAACGGACTGATTCATTTCACCCGGAATGCTGAAGGTTATCAGAATGTGGCATGGTACAAGCAGAACAGCTCTGCCTTCCCGCTGAGTCATAACCGTGTACGCAAGATTTATGAAGACCATGACGGCGATGTATGGATCTGTACCGACCATGGCATCAACTTCTATGACCGCAGTTCCCGTCAGATGCGCAACTTCATCGTCTACGATAAGAGTGGCAAGTATTCTACTGCCTGGGCTTACGATATTCTCCAGGACAAGAAGGGCAGGATATGGATGGGTTCTTATCAGGGCGGTGTTTTCGTGATGGATAAGGCGGCTCTTCTGAGCGGAAAGACCATAGCCGACTGGCATTACTCGGACAAGGGAAAGAATGCGCTCTCTGGTCTGCATGTAGGTCAGATGGTGATGGATGGAAAGGGTAGGATTTGGGTTTCTACCTATACCCATCTCGACTGCATCAATCCGAACGATATGAAGGTGGTGCAGGTAGCTAACTCAGATGTTCTCAACTATCTGATGGCAGACAGCAAGGGCAATATCTGGATGGGTGATAACACTTCGGTAACCTGTTATTATGCAGCCGGTTCTGTGCTGGGTAACAGCTTCTCTTCCAAGACATGGCAGATTGGTGGTAAGGTAAGTACCATGTGCGATGTGGAAGGCAAGATATGGGTGGTATCGGGCAATGAATGCTGCGTAATCAATCCACAGGGCGAGAGCCAGCGCTTCATGATTCCTTCTGTTGTGCCGCTCAACATCTGTTACAGCAGACAGACTCATGAGGTAATGATGGGCGGCAATGACGGCTATGTGGCAATCAGTTCCGATGTAGCACAGAAGCCTAAGCAGTTTACCCGCCTGATGCTGGCTGGAATCATCGTAAACGGACAGGCTCGTGAGGAGCGTGGAGAAATCCTGAAACTGAAGAGTGATGAGAACAACTTCACCCTGCAGCTCACCGACCTTCCTTTTGCTGATCATCCTTCAGCCGTTTATGCTTACAAACTCGAAGGCAGCGACCACGACTGGCATTATCTGAACTCGAGCAACATCGATATCACCTACAATGGTTTGTCGTATGGCGATTATCATCTTACGGTTCATGCCGTGGATGGTGAAGGCAAGATAGCTGCCGAGGTTTATTCGCTCGACATCTCCGTCCTGCCGCCTTGGTATCTCTCATGGTGGTGCAAGCTCTTCTATATCACGGCACTCATCGTGTTTGTGGCATGGCTGGTAAGCTGGTATTTTCTGCGCAAGGAACTGGCTGATGCCCAGAAGCAGAAGGCTGAGGTGTTGGAGCAGGTACAGATGCGTATGGACTTCTTCAACCGTCTGACGGAAGATTTGAAGGCTGCCGTAGCTCATCATTCATTTGATGAGGTGACAGCTCTGATGGTCCGCTACCTGAATGTGAAGAAACCTGAGGAGCCATCAGCTGTTGCCACTGGGTTATCCGCTTCGCCTGTATCTGAGCCTGAGTCATCATCCTCAGAACCAGTTCCTGCACGCTCTGAGTCTTCTGAAGAGGAAAAGAAGGAAGTAAATGTCTGCGAGTTGGATGGGGCAGACAAGCGTCTGCTCGAAGAGATCAATGAGGCGATAGAGAAGCACATGATTGATTCCGACTTCAATGTTTCGATGTTGCAGGATGTGATAGGCATAGGTGGCAAACAGCTGTATCGCAAGACGAAGGCGATAACGGGTCGTACGCCTGTAGAGTATATCCGTGAGATGCGTATGAAGCGTGCAGCCGAGCTCCTGAGCCAGGGCAAGTTCAGTGTTTCCGAGGTGATGTATACCGTTGGTTTTTCCAACAGCAGTTATTTCTCCAAATGCTTCTCCAAGGAGTATGGCATGACTCCTACGGAATATATGAAGGTGAAGAGGTAAATGTATCCTTCGGCTTGTCGAGATATCTGCGTCAGCTGATAAAAATACGTTCCGATGCAGTAAAAAATGCGTCCCGATGTAGCATTTGCTACGTCCCGACGCAGCAAAAGATACGTCCCGACGTAGTACAAGCTACGTCGGGACGTAATTTCAGCTTTATGAAAACGGCTGCATAGAAACAAAAAAAAGTATGTATTGAACTTGTTTTTGCAAACTGTAATCGGATGTGACAAAAAATCGACAATTAACTAAATTTATGAGCAAATATGCTAAAAAACATAGATATTTCATATCAAACATTTAAATTTTAAGCGATAATCTTGGGCAAATAAGAAAATATTCGTAATTTTGCACCGATTTAAGTTAAATAGGTATTTCCATGCGTGCATATTAGTGAAAGAATGTATAAATGGAGGGGCGAAGTGTCGCCCTGAGTGCTTTCGGCTTTTACCAAACGAGAAAAAAATAAGAAAAAAATTATAATTATTAATTAATAAACTTGAAACAAACAAGGATGAGAAGATTAACTCTTTTACTTGTCTCACTTGTATTGTTGTCTATCCAATCGGTCTTGGCGCAGAGTTTCAGCGTCAAGGGTACAGTCGTGTCTGCTGAAGACAACGAACCGATGATTGGTGTGACCATTATGCAAGAGGGAACATCAAATGGCGTAGTGACCGATATTGACGGTAACTATACCATCGAAATTAAGGGTGCTTCGAAGGCTACGCTTGTCTACTCTTATGTGGGTTGCGTTACGCAGAAGCACGTTGTGAAAGCGCAGACAAATACGCTCAACATCACCCTTGCTTCGGATTCCAAGATGATGGATGAAGTGGTTGTGGTGGCGTATGGCGTGAGAAAGAAGGGAACCATTGCGGGTTCCGTGTCTGCCGTAAAGTCTGAAAAGATAGAAAATGTGCCGGCGGCAAGCTTCGACCAAGCTTTGCAGGGACAGAGTACTGGTTTGCAGGTCATCTCTTCTTCGGGTGAACCTAGCAAGGCGGCTACCTTCCAAATCCGTGGTACCAACTCTATCAACTCCGGAAAGTCGCCACTCTTTATCCTCGACGGCGTGCCAATCTCAAGTTCTGATTTCAATACTTTGAGTCCTAACGACATCGAAAGTATCTCTGTATTGAAAGATGCCTCTTCTACCTCTATCTATGGTGCACGTGCTGCCAATGGTGTGGTTGTCATCACTTCCAAGCGAGGCTTGTCAATGGACAAGGCGAAGATTACGCTCCGTGCACAGTATGGTTTCTCTGAGTTGGCACAGACCAACTGGAAAATGATGAATACCGATGAGCGTATCCAGTTTGAGAAAGAAGTAGGTCTGGATACAGGTAAGGATTACAATCTCCTTTCAAGAGTAAACGTAAACTGGCTGGACGAGGTGTTTAACGACCGCGCTCCGCTGCAGAGCTACGAACTCTCTATCAACCGTGCTACCGACCGCTTGAACTACTATGTTTCTGGTGGTTTCTACGATCAGGACGGTATCGCACAGAATTCAACCTTCCGCCGTTACAACATCCGCACCAATGCAGATGTAAAGGCTAGCAAGTGGTTGAAGGTAGGTACCAACACCATGGCTGCCTATGAGGAGGCTCAGCAGGCTGACGACGGTAGCTATACTACCGTTACTCCTATCTCAGCATGCCGATTCATGCTGCCTTACTGGAATCCATACGCAAAGGATGGCAGTCTGGCTTCACTTTCAGCAGGCAACTGGGCTGGAACCAGCGAGAACCCTATCGTTTACATGGGCTTGAATCCTATCAAGAACAAGAAATATAAGGTGCTCTCTACCATGTATGCTGAAATCTATCCGATAGAGAATCTGACTATCCGTACTCAGTTTGGTGTCGATTTCACCCATTCTACAGCATTCCTCCAGTCGTTCCCAAGTCTCTCTTCAAATCACGGACAGGGTACTGCGGCACGCCAGAGCAGCGATGCCATCAACCTGACAGAGACTACTACGGCTAACTACCGTTTCACTCTGAACGATATCCATTCGTTCAACGTGATGCTGGGTCAGGAGGCTGTCAATTTCCACTCAGATGGTTTCCAGGTATATTCCAAGGGTCAGACCAGCGATCTCCTGACCAACGTATCATCAGGTACACGTGCCAGCCGCTGGGCAGATTCATCTTCTGATTATTCTTACCTGTCATTCTTCATGCGTGGCGAGTATAACTATAAGGAGCTCTACTATGCCGATTTCTCTCTGCGTACTGATGCTTCTTCACGTTTCGGTAAGGATCATCGCTGGGGTACATTCTGGTCGCTCGGTTTCATGTACAACGTGAAGTCGACCGACTGGCTGAAGGATATGAAGTGGCTCAGCACAGCCCAGATTGCCGTAAGTACCGGTACATCGGGTAACTCTGAGATTCCTAACTATTATCACCTGGCTCTGGTATCGGGTGGTGCCAACTACGATAATACTGCCGGTTTCTATCCATCACAGAGTGGTAACGAGGAATTGGGTTGGGAGTCAACATGGGCAAACAACTTCGCCCTCCGTTTGGGCTTCCTCGACAGAATCAACTTCAGCTTCGAGGCTTACTACAAGCGTACCTCTAATATGCTGATGCGCGTTCCTGAGTCTTATACCGTAACCGGCGAGGGCTATCGCTGGAAGAACGTAGGTGTGATGGCTAACAAGGGTATCGAGCTGAGTGCTGACGGTGATGTAATCCGCACACGCGACTTCACCTGGAATGTAAGTGCCAACGTATCTTACAACCAGAACCGATTGAAGGAACTCTATAACGGTGTAACCGAGTATGTAAACTCAACCACCGGTTTGAAGTATGTGGTAGGTCACTCAGTAAGCGAGTTCTTCCTGAACCGTTATGCCGGTGTGAACCCAGCGAATGGTGAGCAGCTCTGGTATGACAAGAACGGCAACGTGACCAACGAGTTCCGTGAGAGCGACAAGGTGATGACAGGCAAGACCTATGATGCACCTTGGATGGGCGGTTTCGGTACAAGCTTCCGTTGGAAGGGCTTGCAGCTTTCTGCCCAGTTCAGCTGGATTGGTACACGCTACGTGATTAACAACGACCGTTACTTCGAGGAGAGCGGTATAACCTTCGGTACTGCTTACAACCAGTCAAACCGTCTGTTGTACGACCGCTGGAAGCAGCCAGGCGACATTACCGATATCCCACGTTGGGGCGAGGTAACCCAGCTCGACGATCGCTTCTTGGAGAATGCATCGTTCCTCCGTCTGAAGAATCTCAGTCTGTCCTATTCATTGCCACAGAGTCTGTTGCGCAAGACCAACTTCTTCTCTATGGTCAGAATCTATGGTCAGGCACAGAACCTCTTCACCGTAACCGGTTTCAACGGTCTGGATCCTGAGGTTTCATCCAATATTTACCAGGCACAGTATCCGGCATCACGCCAGTTTACTCTGGGTGTTGAATTGCAATTCTAACCAAGAAAGGAAAAAAAATGAATATCAAAAATATAAAGACATACATCCTGTCGGGAATCCTAGCCCTCTCTATGTCTTCCTGTCTTGATAAGTATCCTGAGGATTCTATCCTCATGGACCAGGCTATCAACACGGTGGACGACATGGACAAGCTGGTGTACGGTATCTACGACAGTTTCAAGAGCAGCGCCCTCTATTCGGGCAATCTGACAATCCTGCCAGATCTGCAGGCAGACTTCGTGTACTGCGTGAAGGGCTACTCTAATGCCTATGGCGATATCTACCGTTGGAAAGATATCAAGGCTACCAACACCGACATCAAGGCGGTATATGCCGACCTTTATGATGTGATCAACCGATGCAATTTCCTGCTCGATAATGTTGAAAAGGTAAAGGCTGCAACCAATGATGATAAGCAGCTTGATAAGTTGGAGCAGTATGAGGGCGAGGCTTACTTCGCCCGTGCCCTGGCTTACTCAGAACTGATCAAGTGTTTCTGCAAGGCTTACGATAGCGATGAGCAGGCTGCGAAGGAACTCGGCGTTGTACTCACAGAGCACTATTACGGCAATGAGCCACAGAAGAGAGCCACTCTGAAGGAATCATACGATTTCGTATTGAGAGATCTTGACAAGGCTGCTGAATATCTGAAAGTAGACGAAGACTTCACAGGAAGTCTCTACAACGAGATTTACTTCAACGAGTATACCTGTCATGCCTTGCGTGCGCGCGTATCCTTATATATGCACAAGTATGATGATGCCATCAAGTATGCATCTAAGGTAATCGGCAGTAAGTATTATACATTAGAGAAGGCTTCTTCCAACACCTATTCAAACCAGGTGAACGATTATAAGTATATCTGGACCTATGGTGATTCGCGTGAGGCTATCTGGAAGGTAGGTTTTACCGTGAACAGCTATGGCGGTGCTCTGGGTACCATCTTCGATAACTACAACTTCGTAACTTATCGTCCAGACTATGTGCCTGAGACATGGGTCATCAACTCATTCGACAGCAAGGACCTCCGTGCTGCAGCCATCTTCACAACCCGTGTAACAGGTTATGAGCATGGTTTGCAGTGGCCTTTGCTGAGCAAGTATTTCGGCGATGCAGAATTCCTGAACAGCAATATCCTGCATGTTCACCAGCCAATGGTATTCCGTCTCTCAGAGCAGTATCTGATTCGTGCTGAGGCTTACGCCATGAAGGAGGACTATGGTAAGGCAGGTAAGGACATCTCTACCTTGCGTACAGCCCGCTACTCTTCATATGGTGGTAACACCTCGATGAGCGAGAACAACGCCATGAAGATAATCGAGGCAGAGCGCGTGAAGGAACTCTATATGGAAGGCTTCCGTCTGAACGACCTTAAGCGCTGGCACAAGGGATTTGAGCGTAAGGCTGCCGACCAGCCTGCTGCCAACTTCGTGCAGAGCAGTCTGAAGGTTGAAAAGGATGACCCTCTCTTTGTCTGGCCAATTCCTCAGCATGAGCTTGAGGCACCAGGTTCTGAGATTCAGCCTAATGAAAGTAACAAATAAAATAAGGAGACGATCATGAAGAAAATAATGATGGGATGTTTGGCAGCCGTAGCTGCACTCATCGCTCTTGTGAGTTGTTCACAGGATTATACCACTTATGCTGGTTCAAGTCATATCATGTTCTCTGATACGCTCTATCAGTATGCTGTACAGGAAAGCAATGAGGTTTTCAATGTGCCTGTATCTGCAACCGAAAAAGCTGACTACGACCGCACCTTCGGCGTGGAGGTAGTAGACAAGCAGAGCAATGCCATCGAGGGTAAGCATTACCGCATCCTCAACAACACCGTTACAATCAAGGCGGGCGAGATGGTAGGAAATGTGAAGGTTCAGGGTATCTATGATAACATCGGCAAGACCGATTCGCTCGGCTTCACCCTGAAACTGGTGATTCCGGAGAAGTATAACTGGACAGATCTCTATAAGGACTATACCCACGTGGTAATGCAGAAGTCTTGTCCTTTCGATATCCACAACTTCTCTGGCTGGTGCATGGTAACATCTACATTCTACAGCCAGTATCTGAACAACGTAACCAACCGTCTGATCAAGACTGAGGTAGTGGAAGGCGAGGAGAATACCGTTTTGCTGAAGGATGTTTACTATAAGGGCTACAACCTGAAGTTGAAGTTCAATACCAAGAACATTCTTGAGCCAAAGGTAGAGATGGACGACCAGATAGCTGGTGAAACCGGCGAGGCGTTCGGTACCATCTATGGAGACGGCAAGTTGCGCATCAGCCAGCCTTCTCTCTATACCTCTTATTATAACACCTGCCAGAACTATGTATTGCAGTATGTTGTTATGAGTGTAAACAACAAAGATGGTTCATTATTCGGCAACGTAGGAACCTTCATCACCATGTATGAATGGATCAGCGATGCAGAGGCAGAGAAATTGAAAGAACAAGGATATTAATCGTAGAATAAAAAGAAAATGAAAACATTGATTTCAAAATATTGGCTCGTATTGATGGCGCTGGTATCAGTGACTCTGTTCACAGCTTGTTCCAGCGATGACGATGCCGTAACTCCTGTGTTCCCACAGGTACAGACTATCGGCGGTGCAGCTGGTGCTGAGTTGGACTTCACCTTCGATGCCAACGAGAGCTGGAGCCTTTCTTCAGACAAAATCTGGTGTAAACTGGTGCAGGGCGAGAAAACAGACGCCTTCGTACTCAATGGTACTGCAGGCAAGCAGACCATCAAGGTTAAGATTACTGATGATGATGCCAGCAAGGATATGAGCGTGGCTCAGCTCTTCCTGAATATGGGTGGTCAGAAGGTTGCCATCGCTGAGGTTAAGCGTTCGGCTGCCGACCATAAGTTGCAGGTATTCGATGCGGCTGGCAATAATATCACCGAGACAGGTATCACTGTAGGTTACAATGTATACACCAAGTTTACCGTAAAGTCAAACTTCCGTTTTGCTGTTACCAATACTCCAGCTTGGGTAGACTTGGAAGGCGGCTTCCTGGTAGGTACACCTAACAAGGATGCTGTAGGCGGAGTTTCCTTCAAGGAGAATCAGGACGTAAGTGCTAAGTATGCCATCGCTAAGGACCGCAACTACACCATAACCTTCACTTCTGAGGATGGCAAGGCTGCTGTAACCATACCTGTTATCTATAATGGTATGACCACCAGCACCATGGATGTTACTTATCCAACCTCTTCACAGTGGGCAGTATGGAATGTATCTCTCGATGGTAAGGTGTTCACTCAGAATGGTTCTAGCCTGAATGGTGGTGATACCAACGATTTCACCTTCTACAACTTTGTTCCTTTCACCCTCAAGACCTTGGGTGATGCTTACCAGCTGGTAGTTTTCGAGAAAAAGGAAGCTGGTCTGTTCGAGGATACATCTGGTGCTGTGAAACTGCAGGGTGAGAAGGGTGATGTGAAGCTCACAGTCGCTCCATTAGGCAGCGGAAGCCGTGAGTTCCTGGTCTATGCATTGCCACAGAGCGTATTCGAGAGTCTGGAGAATGGACCCGACGGAATGCTGGAGGAAGACTTCATGACAGTGAAGAGCGATTACGACCGTTACTTCCTGATGAATGTTGTACAGAAGGAGGCCAACTCTTCTGCTGATGATCAGTCTGCAGCGCCTACAATCTTGGAGATGAACTACTTGCCAGTAGAGTGCAAGAAGGATAAATCAACGTATGGTTCTATCATATCAGAAAAATTTGGCTACAATGGTGACGAAATATATGTCGCTCAGTCAGAAGCAGGAAGCTCTCTTACAGTTAATCCTAATATCAAGGATTGGGACCCTGACCCTATGATGGAGACAGGCTATCTTACAGTTAAGGATAACAACGGAAATGATGTTTATGCAGAGCTTAGTATGGATATGAATAATAACAGTATATTCTTCGTAGATGTTCCTGCTGCTACTCCAATGTTTATGGTATTCAAGGACAACGGAACTCCTGTAAAGGTTCTTGTTGTTGAATCTCCTGGTGAGGGAATGAGTAAGAAACATACTTCTATCAGAAAAATTAGAAAGTAATGAACAGAATGAAAATATTTTCAAAGGCACTCTTGTTGCTCTTGGTCTCTCTCCTGACCTTTGCAGCAACAAGTTGCTCGGATGATGAAACCGGAGGCTGGGACGGCACATACGGATATGTGCAGTTCAAACTCAGCAAGAAGGTTTCTTCAAGAGCTACCCGTGCTGCTGCCCTTGACAAACTTGAGAAACTGGATGATGCCAAGAAAATCAAGGTGGTCATGGAGCACAACGGTACAACTGTCTCTCAGACACTGGTGCTCAATTCTTATAATTCAGAGAATGCAGAGTATGGTCTGAGAAGTGAAAAACTGCAACTCGCTTCGGGTACTTACACCGTTATCGGTTTCTATCTCTATGATGCGGTAGACGAGGAGTTGCTGGCTTCTTCTGCCGGCGAAACATTCACTGTAGTAGGTGGCGGTCTGGAAGTACAGAACCTTATGGTGGAGACTGTGGAGCGTGGTAAGGTGAAGTTCAATCTCGTGAAGGAGTGGGAGAAGACCCGTGCCGGTGGTACTGAGTATCTCTTCTCTAACATCCGTCTCGTTGACGTCAGCGTAACCAACCTCTTTACCCGTGAGACCTATACCTTTCCTGAACTGAAGGTGAAATATAAGGAGTCTAGCGAAGAGCATCAGAATCCTGACAATGAGAACGATAAGTATATGGATACAGGTACAGCTTACTGTGATTCTACCGTATGGTTGCCTGCCGGTACTTATCAGGTTACCTCTTATACCACCTACGGGAAGACAGGTGCGGTGAAGACCAAGTACGAAACCCAGCCTGTAAAGGGTGAGGCGTTTATCGTAGAGGATAATCAACTGAATGATACGGCTCAGGTGCCTATCCTCCTTTCCAAGACAAAGGAGTATATCAAGGACTATGAGGCTTTGAAGGCTATCTGGGAATCTCTCCATGGTAAGGAGTGGAGCTTCTATGGCGATGCTACCTTCAAGGGAGCTAACTGGAACTTCAACAAGGAACTCGATATGTGGGGCGAACAGCCGGGCGTAACGCTCAACAGCAACGGCCGTGTCATCGGTCTCGTTATCGCCGGTTTCGGTGCAAAGGGAATCGTACCTGATGCCATCGGACAGCTGACAGAACTCCAGGTGCTCAACCTCGGTTCTCACGATGAGAAGATTGGTGCCAACATCTTCAATAATTATGATGCCAACAGTCTGACTGCAGCAAAGAAGAGCAGCATGCGTCACGACTATGAGAACAAGTTTCTGAAGTATGACCCACGTGCCAACATGTCGGATATGATTGTAGAAAGCTACAACTCTGATCCTAAGGTGGCACCGAAGAACAGAATTAAGAAGGACAGCCGCATCAACCTGAAGGATGCGCAGATCGGTACATTGACCAACAAGATTACAGGTGTATCTAAGGCCATCTATCGCCTGACTAAGTTGCAGCAGTTCTATATCGGTAACTCTTCTATCACATCCGACTCGGTTTGTGCGAATTTCTACAAGCCTGACGATCCTGTTTATGGTAAGTTTGCACAGGAGTTTAAGGAAGAGGATTGGGACAAGATGGAAAATCTGACCGATATCGAACTTTACAACTGTCCGAAGATCAGTCGCATTCCAGACTTCTACTATAAGCTCCCTAAATTGCAGGCGATGAACCTGGCGCGATGCAAGGGAATCTCTGCTAATCAGTTGAGAAAAGATTGGACTCGCTTAGCTGAGGAGAAGACAGGTAAGACACTCCAGATTCTCTATATGAGTTACAATAACCTGGAGGAGTTCCCTGAGTCTTCTGCATTGAGAAAGATGGTAAATCTCGGTTTGCTCGACCTGGCTTACAATAATATCAAGAAGGTACATCCGTTTGGTTCTGAGGTAGCTCTCTCTTCTCTCTATCTGAACAACAACCAGATTGAAGAGATTCCTGCTAATCTCTGTGCCTTTACAGATGATGTGGAAAGTCTGACTTTCGCTCATAACAAGTTGAAGAAGATTCCGAATATCTTCGATGCAAGTTCTGTTCGCGTGATGGGTTCTGTAGACTTCTCTTACAACGAGATTACAGGTGTAGATAATAGTAGTAATGGTCCCTACAGGGGTATCAATGCAGCTTCAGTCAGTCTGTCAAACAATAAGATAGAGAAGTTCCCTTCAGAGCTGTTTACAGCCGGTTCGCCAATCACAACCATCGATTTGAGCGGCAACCGGATGCGTACCATCCCTAAGGGTTCCATCAAGGGCAAGAAGGCTTATCTGCTGCAGGTTATCGACTTCCGATTCAACAAGTTGACATCCCTCTCTGATGACTTCCTCTCAACCACATTGCCATACATTACCAATATGGACTTGAGCTACAACTGCTTCACCGAGGTGCCACCCCAGCCATTGAACAGTGCCGTGCTCCGTGCCTTTGCTATCAACCACCAGCGTGATGAGAAGACCGACCAGCGTTGCCTGCGTACATGGCCTACAGGAATCACAACCTGTCCGAGCCTGATCCAGTTCCAGATTGGTTCCAACGATATCCGTAAGGTAGAAGAGACACTGACCTCTCACCTTTATATCCTGAATATCACAGACAACCCTAACATCTCTATCGATGTAACGAGCGTCTGCGCATACATCAAGGCAGGTATGTATATGCTGTTCTACAACAAGAATCAGGACATCCGCGGTTGTGATGCTTTGGATCTCGAAAATTAAACCCTATAAGAAAGTAGTAATATGAAATATATGAATAAACTGACATTAGGTATCGTTCTCGCTGCCGGGCTTTTCACAGCCTGCAGCGATAAGGATGATGTCGATATCCCAGGAGGACTGGCGCTCGATAAAAAGGAGATAGCCATAGGCCCTCAGGGTGGAACAGAGCAGATAGCCATCGCTGCCTCACAGGACTGGGTAGCTAATACCTCTGAGCCTTGGCTGACGCTTTCGCCTGCCAACGGCGTGGGTTCTGTTGAGGGTACCATCAAGGTGGATTCTACTCTTTCCAACACGCTCCGCAGCACAGAACTCAGTTTCCAGGGTGCCAACGGACAGAGTCGCAAGCTTACCATCACCCAGTTCGGTTATGGCAAGCAGATCTTCCTGAAGGATTCTGTTGTAGAAATCGAAAACTCCGATTCTTACGATAACCGTGCTTTCGAGAGTCTGATTTCTGCCAACGTGGAATGCAAGATTGGTAAGATAGAGTATTCTTTTGAGGGTGATCTGACCGATGCCGAGAAGGCAGAGAACGAGAGCGAGCACTGGCTCCTGAACAGTAAGGATGAAGATAAGCTGACAGGTACTAACCTGGGTATCGTGCTGGACAGAAAGTACCGTCCTCGCACCGTGAAGTTCAAGTTCCGCTGGGCGATGAACGTGGTTCCTGCCGTTCGTGTGGCTAAGGTTCATCTCGTGCCAGTCAAGGCTGAAGACCAGCTGGTAGATGCAGCTGGCAAACCTATCGATGATGTCATCCTGACCGTTCGTCAGAAGGCAGCACCAAAGATTGAGGACAACCGTGCCGGTGACTCTCTCTCTCTCATCATGATCAACCAGAAGCTGGGTAGCATTGCTACCTTCGATTCCAGCGATAACATGCGCAACTGGAGCGGCGTAACGCTCTGGGAAGCTACTGATGATTTAGTGAAAAAACATCCTGAGGCTTTAGGACGTGTACGTTCTGTCAAGTTCAGCAAGTTCAACCTCAAGAGTGGCGAAACTCTTCCTAAGGAAGTGGGCAACCTCAAGTTCCTGGAGTCATTCTCTGTTGCTTCCAACGAGAACAACCAGATTCGTGAGGTGAACCTCGGTGATGAAATCTGCTCGCTGAAGTATCTGAAGAATCTTACCGTTCAGGCTTACGGTCTGACTCAGTTGCCTGCTAACTTTATTAATCTGGGCAAGAGTCTTGAATCGCTCAACCTGGTAAGTAACAACTTCAACAAGTTGTCAGATATCACCGATATCGTCAACGAGAAGAACTTCCCTAAGTTGCGTAACCTCATTCTCTACGCACAGCGCCGTACAGATGTTGTCACCAACATCGCTTCGCTGGGCGAAAAGAATGCATCAGGCGTCTATGTTTATAATAACTATCCTATCGGACTGTATGGTAAGGTAAATGCCGGAACCCCAGACCGCCAGGCGCTTCTCAAGCTCCTGACATGGGATAAGTTGAATACACTGGAGTTGTCTTACTGCTTCCTGGAGGGTGAACTTCCTACCGATGAAGAGATGACTGAGGCACTGGAGGCTGCCGGCAAGGCTACCCGATACACCAAGTCTGACTTCTCTACCAACAAGGAAGATTATCTCGACAAGCTGGTAGGCGATACCTGCAAGTGGTTGCTCTCAGGCTGGGATAATCCTGTAACCTGCAAACACAAGGATGGTTCTGTAGTTAGTGCGGATGTTTATCCTCTCCAGGTGCCACGTGTATTGCCAAACTGCCGTCAGTTGTCACTCAACCTGAACTTCTTTACAGGAAAGGTGCCAAAATGGATTCTCTTCCATCCACACCTGGTAGAATGGAATGCACCTACGATGGTGTTCAACCAGCAGCCTAAGGGTAAGAATAGCGATGGCGCTGCCGTTGGTTTCTCTAATATGACAGACGACAGCTACAGCTACGACTACTATTACGGAACCAAAGACCCAGGCAGCAACTGGGAGGTTCCGGGTGTAGCTTATCCGCTCTACTACCGCACATACGTGGCAGCAGGCGATATTGATGAAGCTGCGCTGATGGCTAAGTACAGGAGAACTAAGAAAAAGTAAGATAAACGTAAAAACAATATAGAAGCAAACAATGAAGAAAAAGTTTTTCTATATAGCAATGGTCGCATTGGCATTGACGGGCTGTTCTGACAGCCTGTCAACCATCGGCTCTTCTGACGGCAATTCAGAAATCACCATTCCTGCAGATGCTGAGGCGGGTGAACTGCTGATTAAGTTCAGTCCGGAGATGAGCGATATCCTCGACCAGGCACAACTGAGCAAGACCCGCGCCGGAAAGGCTACCCGTTCGGGTATTCCTTCTACCGATGAGGTGCTCGACATCTTGGGAAGCTACAGCTTCGAGCGTGTGTTCCCGGTAGATGCAAATACTGAGGCAAGAACCCGCGAGGCGGGACTCCACCTCTGGTATACGGTGAAGTTTAATAAGGGAACCGACCTGAAGACGGCTGCCGAGCGCCTGAAGCAGTTGGGCGAAATCTCAAAGGTTCAGACCAACGGCCGCATCAAGCGTGCTTACAATACCGACAGCAAGCGCATCTATCTCAGCGATAAGGCACTTCAGCAGAAGTCTACCCGCTCAGCAGCCAATGGCGAGCCAAACGATCCGGGCTTTACCAGCCAGTGGCATTACCGTAACCTGGGCGAGGGCAACTATGATTTTGAGAACCTCAACAACAACAACAAGGTAGGCGCTAAGGCAGGATGTGATGTGAATGCACTTGAGGCATGGAAGACCTGTACAGGCGATCCTTCTATCATCGTGGCTATTCTTGATGAGGGCGTGATGTATACGCACCCTGATCTGGCAGCCAACATGTGGTGCAACCCGGGCGAAAGTGTTCAGGGTGCCCAGACTGACGGCGACGGAAACGGTTATGAGGGCGACCTTCATGGCTACAACTTCGTTACTGAGAGCGGCGATATTACCTGGACTGATGCCAATGACACCGGTCATGGTACTCACGTAGCTGGTACCATTGCAGCCGTAAATAATAATGGTATCGGTGTATCTGGTGTTGCCGGTGGTGACGGAACTCCTAACTCTGGTGTCAAGATTATGTCTTGTCAGGTATTCTCCGGTCAGAACAGTGTAACCTTGGCAGGCGAGGCGAGAGCCATCAAGTATGCTGCCGATAATGGTGCAGTCATCCTGCAGTGCAGTTGGGGTTACAACTCTTCAGAGTCTAGTATCATCAACGGTTATACTCCGGGCCCTGCTACCGAGAAGGAATGGGCTGAGACCTATCCGCTGGAGAAGGAAGCTCTGGATTACTTCATCAACAATGCCGGTTCGCCTAATGGTGTCATCGACGGTGGTATTCCAGTCTTCGCAGCCGGTAACGAGTATGCTGGCAATCCTGCTTTCCCAGGTGCTTACTCTAAGTGCGTCTGCGTATCTTCATTAGCTGCCGACTTTACTCCAGCCTGCTACACCGATTTTGGTTCGCTCGTAACCCTGAGCGCTCCTGGTGGCGACTTGGAATATTACAGCAAGATTGGCGAGCAGGAAGATGAATACTGGGCAGAGACCACCGAGCAGAAAGGTGCTGTGCTCTCTACGATGATCAAGAACGGTCAGCCTGCTTACGGCTACATGGAGGGAACCTCTATGGCTTGTCCTCATGTTTCGGGTGTGGCTGCCTTGGGTCTTGCTTATGCTGTCAAGACGAACCGTCATTATCGTGCTGCCGACTTCGTAGCCCTGATGAAGAAATCTGTGAAGGATTTGGATAGTCATTATCAGAATGGTGCAACTAAGACCTACTATATGAACCATACTACCGTAGGTGCTTCGCCAGAGATTGTACAGCTCTCTAAGTACATCGGCAAGATGGGTGCTGGTCTGATTGATGCAGCTCAGCTCTTGAATAACATCACGAACAAGGAATTCAGTTCTGATATGAAGTTGCCTAACGTGTATGTAGGCATCGAGAAGACAGTTTCTCTCAACCTCGCTGCATATTTCGCAGGTCAGACAGGGGGATTTTCTTGCTCTGTAGCGAAGAACGGCGTAGCTTCTGCTTCGGTAGATGGCAAGACGCTCATCGTGAAGGGACTCGCTGCCGGAAGTACATCGCTCACCGTAACAGCTGCCGATGGTACCAGCCAGACCGTAGTTGTGACCGTTAGAAAGAGTGCCGGTAACAATGGTTGGATGTAATATGAAGATATTTGCTTTCCTATCGCTTTTCTTCCTGGCTTTGCCTGTTACGGTGAATGCGCAGGAGGAACTGCTGAAGTTTGAGCATCCGCTTATCAATGCAGGTACGATGACCGAGGACGATGCGCCTCGCACCTTCACCTTCGTAGGTAAGAATGTGAGCAAGAAGATACTGCACATCACACAGGTGAGAAACACCTGTGGATGTACTAGTTCTTATGTCAGGGGCGATGTGATGAAGCCTGGCGATACCTGTCAGGTGCAGATCACCTTCACGCCTAACCGCTATCCGGGCACCATCAATACGGGTGCTTATCTCTATCTGAAAGAGGTAGAGGGACAGCCTGCCGTTAAGCTTGCCTTAACGGGAAAGGTACTGCCGGGTGCTGACCAGTGGGCACGCTATCCACACAAGATGGGCGTACTCAGACTGAAACAGGCGAAGGCAAGTATCACAGAGGTAAAGCCGGGCACAGAGCCTGAGGCACGTATCCTCTGCGGAAACAGCGGTGACAAGCCGCTCCGTATATCCAGCCTCCTTCTTCCTCCTTATGCCCGTCTTACGACAGAGCCTGAGGTGATAGAACCGGGTGATGAGGCTGACCTCGTCATCACCATCATAGCCGATAAGATTCCGGCTACGATGCCCGAATCCTTCACCTTCCCTGTTATTCTGGAGGGCTTGGACGCCCGCCCGTCTGACAGAACGATACAGGTCGTTGTAAAGGTAAAAAGGTAAAAAAAGGAAAAAAGTAAAAAAGAAAAAAATACCAAGACAATGAAATATTTGAAAAAACTCTTCACCCTCCTGGTGATTGCTTTGTTTGCCTGCGGCTTTGCTGCCTGCAGCAGCGATGATGAAGAACCGGAGGAGCCTTCTCTGGAAGTTACGCCTGCCAATCTTCATGGCACATGGAAGTTGGCTGAGTGGAACGGTGAACCTCTTGCTGAGGGCACATACTGCTACATCGTTTTCAATCGCAAGGACCAGACTTTCGATATGTATCAGAAGTTTGACAGTATGTATGGTCGCCATATCACCGGTTCGTTCGCTATCAAGAACGATCCATACCAGGGCTACATCATCAGCGGAAGCTATGATAACGGTAAGGGCGACTGGAACCAGAGTTATCTCGTAACCCGTCTCCTGGCTTCCGGTTCCATGATATGGACCGCCAAGGACGATGTTACCGACATCAGCCGCTACAAACGTTGCGATGAGGTACCTGCCGAGATACTCAAGGAATGTAAAGATCTCACTGAAGAATAAAAAAAAAGCGAATTATCTGCAAATTCTGCGGATTATTCGCTCTTTTTTTGTATCTTTGCCCTCAAACTTATCATCGGGTTCAAAGTTTAAGGATATGATATTAACGATTACAGGTTCAGACAGCACCGGAGGCTCTGGTGTGCAGGCGGACATCAGGACGATTGCCGAGTTGGGCGGTTATGCAGTTTCGGCAATAACCAGCATTACTGTGCAGAATACGCTCGGTATTCAGGAGTTCTTCGATATTCCTGCCGAGATTGTTTCGGGGCAGATAGAGGCTATCATGAACGATATGCAGCCTGATATAGTGAAGATTGGTATGATACGCAGGGTGGAGACGCTGAATGTGGTCATCGATGCCCTGACCAAGTACCGTCCTGCCCATATCATCTATGCCCCTGCCATCTGGTCGAGCCAGGGCGATGCGCTGATGACGGAAGATGTGGTGAGCCAGATCAAATACCGTCTGCTGCCGCTCTGTTCAGTCGTCGTGTCACGCAAGAAGGAGAGCGACATCATTCTTCAGAATTCCAAACTGCTGAGCCTTGCCGAGAAGCAGGGACTCCGGATCTATCGCCTCGACAATGCTAATTCGCATGGTCTCATCAACCGCTTTTCTTCAGCTCTTGCCGTTTATCTGAATCAGGGCAAGAAGATGGAGGAGGCGTTGGCGATGGCGCAGGATTTCATCAATGTAGAACTCGTGCGCCAGAGCAATCTGCAGGGCAG
>ENA-OPWW01000446-OPWW01000446.1-human-gut-metagenome-genome-assembly--contig:-NODE-446-length-21653-cov-9.607649_pt1 | contig 21653 bp, 35 predicted proteins | sample MGYA00241513_ERZ502018 | MGnify/ENA primary metagenome ERZ502018 (study PRJEB25962, sample SAMEA2042987) | human gut metagenome | biome: human gut; feature: human-associated habitat; material: faeces...
GAAAACCCGCCCCCTTTATATCACACCCCCTTTAAACTCAAACAAAAATTTTAAAACAAAAAAGCACAACAATGCTACAAAGTTTATTTTGTAACGATTGCTATGCTATACTATCATACTATATACACTAGTACTATACTACTACTATACTATTCTCCTTTATCTCCTCCCTCTATTTCTTCTTTCTTATTAGTTAAGAACTTATACAAGTGACTGACTACTACTGCTAAGTATACAGTTCCAACCAATGATATTAGTTCATCACTAATCATACCTTTAAAGACTGTCATACCTGCTACATACACAGCCAACACAATTAACTCTACTGCTATTCTTTTTCTAACGCTAGGTTTTAGAGTACCTGTATCTATAAACTCTAGTACTAAACTAAGTAACTGCATAAATGCAACTAAGCCAATCGCTCTTAATGTTTCGATCATTTTCTTTCTTCTCCTTTATTATTAGTTTTCTATCTCGTACGTTTGTAGTGTACCAGTATAACAATATCCACCATATAACCATTTACTGTTAGGAACTGAATCAAAAAATGTAGCTTGCCAACGTTTAGGAACGTATGAACTATAATTATCATCTCTGACTTTATATAAGGTCATGTAGTTCCCTTTAGCTTTACATTGTAAGTAGTCTATTCCGTTCGGTTTAGGGTTGTATATGATAGTATTATCCCAATTCACGTAATCAGGTATTTGTTTAATGTCCTGATAGTATTTGATTGTAGGGTTGACAATTTGTGCAAAGTTCTCAACTTCTGCTTTACACTCAAATTCTTGTGTAACTGGATTAAAACCTCTTGTTTCAAACCCTTTATGTATATTAACTTTGAACGCTGAACAAAAAGCATATTCTTCGCTGTAATAAAAACCAAAGTTAGCGGACACTTCACGCATACCTTGTCTACCCTCATAGAAAGTCCAATCATAATATTCTTCATCATGTAATCTGAAATCAGTCCCTAATAATTCAGAACCCTCGAACATCATAATGTTTTTTACTTTCCATGAACTGTCTTTTTTAGTTCTCCAGCGTATCGTTCGTTTCCGCGGTTCAGTTATAGGACTTTTACAAGTGAATACAATTGTACACCTATGCCATGAAGTATCTTCTGAATCAATGAAATCATTCCAACTAATGAAACCGTCAGCTCTTGTTGAATGCAAACTTCCATTGACGTAGAACGGTTTACTTGTATCTATGAAAGACCAGTCCCCTGTTCCTACTCCTATGAAGTTTTGTATATCTCCTTTTATAGAAAAAGTTGTACGTTTCATGTCAAATTGTAAAGTGTAAGTTTTGCCTGCTTGTAAAAAAGATAGTTGGTCTCCGATAACGTAATCTTCTTCATCTTTATCACTAGGACACTTAAAATTATAATACCCACTTTCATAAGTTCCTGAATCAAAAATATCTCCGCTAACTCCAAAAGTTTGCCATACCGTTCCGCCTGAACTAGTAAAATAGTCTTTAGTCCACAAGTCCCTACCCTGATTAAAAGGGTCAACAAATACCCAACCACCTTTGAGCAAGTTTTTATATCCCCCACGTTTCATTGTAGGTACCTGCATAGTTTCTTTAAACATTTCCCAATAATCGGCTTTATGAATGTTAAACTCGATTTCACGACGACCCAAGCCTATAAGGTCTAGTGGGTTGTTTATATGTACTGTTTTACCGTTTATTGTACTATCCATTGTGTAGCCCTCTCATTCCGTAACCGTCAATTATAAACTCTTTACCGCTATAATTCAACTGTGTTGTTCCGTCTGTCCAACCTGTAATATTATTATTAATTTCGCACTTCATTAATGCACCTGCTTGGACCATTGTAATATGTTTAGCTTGTGGACTTACTAGCATGCCTGTCTTTGAAATGTTCCACTTAGGTAGGTCAACGCTTGTTGCTTCGCTTTCACTTGGCATATAAGGAGTGGCAACTGAACCCTCTTCCCATTTATGCCCTGCTGTCCACAAAGTGCCTGACCCTGTTATTTCGTACCTAGGATACAGCTTGTCGCCTTTCTTTAAGTTTACCGTTAAAGAATCTCTTTTCCAATCAAAGTTATCCCCTATGAAAGAATCATTTATATCTCCTACCCATTTCCAATTACCATTTATGTCCCAACATTCAACGAACCTACGTATATTTGCATTATCTCCTGAAGCCTTAATATAAGCCGAAAAAGTATAAACTCCGTCTTTAGGAACTATAAATTCTTTACGAATACCATTCCATAGCCCAGTTGTTTTTTTGACAGCTAAACCTTTAAAAGTTCCGTCATCTGTCCAGTCCCACCAATGGTCCCAATATCCACTAAAATCTTTGGTACCCTCTAGCAAGTTAAAGTTAGAGTTAAAACGATTAAGAGAAACGTTACTTAACACTTTAACTCTATATATTTTCATGTCTACGTCTATATAACCCTCTACATACATTTCGCCATTTTTAGAACTTTGCAAAGGGTCAGCATAAAACATTACACAAAAGTCCATTTCTTCGCTATAATATAAGCCCATATAAACGCTTTTATTACTAAAGAAATCAATATACTGTTTTTTGCTCAATGCTACCTGTATATTGCTCTTGCTAAAATTAATTAATTCGATAGGGTTGTGAATTAGCAACTCCTCAAAATTTAACCATGAAATCATTTATACACCCTTTCTATTGTACATAAACCAGTCATAAAATCAACCGAACGAACTCCACATTCCCCATAAGTCAAATTGCTTACATTTGCTTTTTGACCCCACCAAAATAGTTTGGTATTGTACGCAGTTGCATACATTTGAGGGTTAAACTTAACTTCGTTATACTTGATTAACGGAAACAATCCTCCTACTCTTAACGTTATCGGTCTAGCGTTTGCAGGAAAATCATCGTAATTCTTATCTGTCATGATAACATTACCTTTTAATTCTCCGTTTTTTGGTATGATACCCCAAACCCTAGCAATCCCAGTCCCAATTTCCGGAATGGTATATTCTTCGCTTTTACTCCACGTTCCGTCGCTTTGTTGTTGGAATAACCACGCTTTTCTAGTGTTATAGTTAGCGAAAAGAATTTGCGTTGGTACAGGTCTAGTTCTTGAATTTTCGTATTCTCTAAACCAATCTTCTGTACTTCGCTCTGTTCTTAATACACCAGTAGACCAAATGCTTGTGGCACTTGAAATGCCTTTAAGTTTCTTTGTATCTGTTTCACTTAGCTTCGGTTTGTAAGGAGCTAAAACGACACCAGTAGGAAAAGCTACGTTTCCAGTCCATTCATTCATAGAACTATAACTTATTTTTTCACTAACTCTACAATTTTCAATGTTATAACTCCTCCACATTTCGCTCGTGTAACTGTCAAAGTTCCAATTAGCCCAATAAGAACCTGTGTTGTAACCTGTGTTAACCATTGCCGAACCAAGTAATCCGGCCACTTTATAACGTTTGTCAGCTTGTTGGTAAATGTAACCCTCTTCAATGTTACTTGCCATTTCTCCAAAAGTGCAATCAATAGCTGTATTTGCGTCAGTAACATATAACAGTTCTTGGTTATCTACCCATGCCTTTGTATCGCTGTCAAAAGTTTGACGTTTATCTGTGAACTGTTCAGGATAAATGACGTTACCAGTCAAATCAAATATACCCTTGTCTCCATTCAAAACGTGAAATTTTAGCGTTCTACCTGCTTCGGTGTCATAAGTATCTGAATCAATTCCAATCAATACACGCTGACCTAGTGGGCGACTATAACACCAAACGGCTTCTTGTTTACAAATTCCTCTTTCCTCTAAGTAAAAGAGTTCTTTATCAGTTTTAGAACCTACCCAAGTATAAACTTTATAATCAACGCTTTGTGGTGGTGTACCCTCATAAAACCCAGTAAACGGCGGTGTTCCGTCGTCTGTATTAGTCTTTCGATAGCCGTTAAACTCATCTCTATCCTCAACGAACGGAGTAACCTCTCCACCTTGTTCAATTTTAGGTAAGTACACTTCAAATTGTACAAAATCGCTTGTTTGTGCCACTTCAAAAGCTATACCAAACTTTTCTGCCGTTTCCGTACTAGGTAGCGTGTATACTTCTTTTACATCTAAGTATTGATTAGGTTGAACTTGGTATGTACCTACAAGCTCATTTTTGGTACCGTATAGCAATTTTAACCGTACCTCTAGTACATTTATACCTGGATTGTATAAAGTGCCTGACAAGCCATATTTTTGCCCTTGTGTGAGGTTAGGTTTTATAAAGTTAGGGTATAAGCTAGGATATTGTTTTCTTTCATAATCTGTACAAAAAGCAATACCGCTTATTTTATTCTCCCCTTGTGGTTTAGTAACAATAGAACCATAGCTAAAAGGTCTATTCCAGTCGTCAGGACATTTTTTTCTTTGCCAACGTTTACTGGTTTCTACTCCTGCCGTACCGTCTAACAAATAGATATGTTGTGGCAAATATTGAATTGTTTCGATACTCTTTAAAGAACAACGTTGTACAATGTTCCAATTAGGTTTTTTAATTGTGAAATCTCTACCTGTGTTAGGGTTCCAACAATACGCCTTGAAAATAGTCATTCGATTGCTAAGCCCTCCACTAAGTCTACTAGCTCTTTTTCTGTGCTTACTTCGTCAACTTTTTGTTGTTTAAGTTTCACATTTGCGTCAATATAAACACCCTCAATCTCCATTAATTTCAACAATGCCGAACGGTCTGGCAGTTTATTGACTTCTGTAACTGTTCGCCCTGTTTCCGTCTTACGTCCGTTTGCGTTGTTTTTGTATTGAATAACTGTCTTTGTTTCTTTTCCTCCAAAAGCTAGGGCTTTTAATGCCTCTAGCATTTTTTTGTTTTCTTCTTCTGTCATAGCCATTAAATGAAATAATCCTCACTTTCTTCGCTTTCTAAGAACCACCACATCAAGTTAATTAAAGCGTCAGCCAAATCAATCTTATCTGTATATCCCTTTTTGATAATACGCATTAGCCCAAAATCGTTTATTTTCGTTTCTGCGTTCATTAAATGCACCGCTAGTAATTTACTATCAAAATGTATTTTACCCTCCTCCATGAGCTTCTGTGTGGCTTCTAGGGTATTAGATAGCTTGAAGCTGTTCTGCATTACTTTGTTATAAAATTCAATGTCATAGGTTTGTTCAAATTTATCAATGAAATTCTTAGCATAGTTAGGGTCATAATTCAACGCAATCGGAACACTACCGTTCATAGCACTCATAAAAGCGTCCCATGCTTCATCTGACATGTTATTTATGCCCTCGTGTGTTATTGTTTCTCCTAAGTGTTTAAATTTATCTTCTGCACTCTCTGGCATGATAGGGATAGCTTTAAAATAATAGTGTCCGTTTTCTTTGTAACCTATCACAGTACCCCAAACGTCGCCACGTACTGAAAAGTCTGAACCAATAGCAACTAAACGACCGTCAAAGTCTAATGGCGGTACCAGACACTTATCTACAATTTGTTTTGTAAAGATTGTAGTGCTGTCAGTCATTGATAAATTGAAGCGTTTAGTGATAATTTTAGCCATTTTTACAGGGTTACCAATTGCCCCTATAAAGTCCTTTTGAATGTCCTCAAGGCTTAAAGTGTAGCCTAAAGCTGGGTTTGCCTTGATGTACTTAGAACTGTCTTTTACTTCGTCGTAATCGTCTAAAGCGTAATAGAAAACCCAATGACTGAAATCATCATCTTTTACCCATTCTTTCCAACTTTCAAGCTCATCATCATAAGCACCGCCACGAATAACGTTGTTTGTAGTTGAAATAAAAAGCGTACCCTTATTTTTTCTTAGCCCCTGTCTAATAGTGATAAGAGGGTTCTTTTTAAACGCACCAAATTCATCTATTATAACTAATTGTTCACGTCCACCGTCTAGCGTGTCCTCGTTACTAGCATAGATAGAAATCTCTGTGCCTTTGCTTTTTAGAATTGAGTTATCTTTTACGATGATTTGCTCTTTATTCAGCTTGAATTGATTTTTAAACTTATTAATGATAGTGCCTTGACAGTTTCCCATAGCTCTAAAGTGCTTCATCAATATTTTTTCTGCTTGGTCTTTTTTAGTAGCCATTAAAGCGATGACGCTATTAGGCTTAGGAAATAAAAAGAGTTCAATTAAGGCTATCATTACATCAAGAATAGATTTGGCATTTGAACGTCCTACAATAACAACAAATTCATCAATTTGGTAAGGAGTGCAATACATCAAAGTAAGCACCGCCTTGTGATATGGTATGATTTTAAAACGTTCGTTATTAGGCAAAGTCATAAACTCCTCAATGAAATTAAAGATTTTATTTGCTTTATCGTAGTCTATTTCATGTTCGATTTTAGCCACTTTTTTCTTTAGTAGCTTAATCATTTCGCCATTATCCTTGCTTTGTCCTATCCAGTCTTGAATTAAACTCATTTTTTATATCTCCTTACATTAAGCCCTCCGCTATTATTCTAGCATAGTCAATCAAATCTCCGCTTCGTTCCTTTCCTTGGTGGCATTTATGGCAAAGAACTTCGGTTGGTACGTTTATTACTTCTTTGTCAAAGTCATTGACTTCTAGCATGTCATTGTTCCATTGTAGTGGTATAACGTGATGACAAATTAAGTGTTCTGTACTCCAACATCTTTCACAATGTCCTACCCTGTTCTTTTCTTCACGTGCCTTTTTTATCCACTTAGGGTTATTGTATAATTTACTTTTAGTATAAATCAACGCTTGTTTAGTTTTACCCCATTTCTTTCTAGTTTGTTATAAATTTCGTTCGCAATTCTACGACCGTCTGCACTAGATTGTACATAGATTTTAATGTCTTGTTTTGAGTTGTCTTGTGTTCCAATGCTTGGTGTTGCTGTTGTTCCTTTTGTTGCTCGTGCATAAGGTTGGACCGCATTGACAGCTCTGCTGATTGCTTCTCTACCACCTGCGAAAAATTGCAAGTCCAATGGCAGTTGACCGTTTCTTGAACCTAGAATTTTTTGACCTAGTGAGGTGGGTTCTTTAATTCCAAGAGGGTCAATGTTACTTGTTAGCCAATGAAAATCACTAAAGATATCTCCCCATGTACTGTTCTTTCTGAACCCTAATGCTTTACCAAGTAAACCAGTATTACCACCAACGCTACGTGAAACGCTCAAAGCACTTTGGACGGCACTATAAGCGTTATTAGCCCAATTATATAAATCTTTTAATGAACTAGTAGCTGTACCAACTTTATCTAAGAAACTAGTGATAGAAGTGTAATTGATTTTATCAAAGAAGTCATTGACTGCTTTCTTTGCGTCATTTACTGCGTCTTTCATTTCATCTTGTGAAACTTTACCATCATGGTTTTTGTCAATGATTTGTGTCAATGCACCAACTGCTTCACCTGCCATTTGACCTAACTGACTACCGATAGTGCTTGCCATTGTTGTAGCATTGTTTCCTAAGTTACTCATGTCAATGCCTGTATCCCCTAGACCTTTACGGAAACCGTCCAAAGCACTTGTATTAAAACCGTTAGTAATCATTTCACGAATTTGCCCCCAAGTACTAGGACCAGAAGCAACAAGCTCGTTTGCTTTGTTTTGGAACAATACTAAAGCACGGTTCATTACATCTGTACCGATAGCCCCATTTTCCATAGCTTGCTTGAACTCTCCCATACCTATGCTAGTATGGTTAATTTCGTTATATGCTTGAATCAACATATCACGGAACTGTGCACCCAAAGCTGACTGCATAATTTGGTTAAAATCTTGAGCATGTAACGTACCAGAACCCAATGCTTGAGCCAAACCAAGAGAGAATTGTTTTTGTGTGTCCATTGTTAGCCCTAAGCTATCCCCCACAGCATTAATTGAATTAACAATTTTAAATGCTTGGTCGCCTGTTAGACTAGTATAACCTGAAATGGTAGACCCTAACTCGTTCAGGTCATTGCGTTGTGATTTTAGTAGTTCACTTCCTGAATCAATGTATGAATTGAAACGTTTGTAACCCTCTGCACCGTCTGACAAAGTAGCTGACAAGCTCTTTTGTGCCTGAATTTGACGGTCATAAGTAGTCATCAAGTTGTTAGCAAAACCGCCAATATAATCAGTAGCAGTTGAAACCGCACCAGTAACAAGCCCAATTGCTGCATTAACTCCACTCACTACGTTCCCAATTTTAGAGAAAGTTGAAAGCATGTTAGAACCGTAACTTTTGACGCTATCAAACGCACCTGATAAGCTGAACCCCTTACTTGAACCAATCTTTGAAAGTTCTGTGCTTAATCTTGTCGCTTGTGTTTGTGCTTTGACTAACTGGCTTTCCAATGCCTGCACTTGTTTTTGTGTTGCACCTGACATCTTAGCATTTTCAAGTGCCTTTGTTAAATTATCTACGTTCTGTTTTGCAAGGTTTAAAGCTCTTTGAGTTTCTTTAATACCTTTGTCTTTCATAGTCACAGAACCTGTTATTTGAGCGTTCTTGTTCGTTTCTTTAGCTAGGCGACCGATATTATTAATTTCTCTTTGTGCTTCCCTAGCGCTACTTAAAATCCCTTTAGTGTCCAGTTCTGCCTGAATGACATATTTTTCTTTAGCCATTGTTTGTTATACTCCTTAATTTACGCTTAATAGTTTTCGTTTTATCGTCCATTTCGTGAGTAGCTTTAACTAGTGTTTGTCCATATCTTTGGTGTAAGTGTCTGTCGTGAAGCAAGACATTGAGCATTCTCCAACTTTCTTCTTTATCTTTAAAACCGTTAATAATACCAATGTTACCACTTTTAAGCGAACCGTATGACCTAGTAACTTGTTTAGTGATTTTTTTAGTGTCAAATTTTGTACGATATCCTGAAAAGTTGCCACCTAATGAACTTTTATAACTGCGTTTTACTGTGTTCTGATTAGAATTAAAAGCGTCAGCCATTTCTAACCAAACTTTTTTCAGCTGTTTCTCTGTGAACTTTTCTAGTCCTGTGACTTTGTTGGTGGTTGCCATAATTTTACCTCCACATGTTCCGCTTTGTTTAACTCTTCTGCCGTTGTTTTCTTCTTCTCTTTAGGTGTCAACGTTGAAATTAGTTTTAGTGTCCACCCTAAAGGTCTATGGCTGTATACTTCGTAGGGAACTCTAAAAGCTGTCATAGCACTAACAATTGCAAGTGTTGTAATTCTTGCGTCTTCCCTTATTTCTTCGCTGTTAGTGCTATCGCTTTTTTTGTTTCGTCTACCAGTTGTTCCATAAGTTCAGCAACCGTAACAGGTAAAAGCCCACCAATTAAAGCACCAAGAATTTCATCAAGTGTATACTGTGGCGAACAAGCCCAAAAGAATAATGCCAAACTGTGATAATCTCGTTCATTCAAATCTCCAAAGTAAATTCCGTTATCTTCCATACGTTCTAATGCTTTAAAGTCAAATTTAAAATCTTCTTTCTTCATCTGTGTATCTCCTTATAAATTAAAATAAAAGAGTGGGAACTATTATTTCCAAGCTCTCCACTCTTAAAATTAAGCCTTGACGTCTTCGGGTTTGAGCGGTTTAAGTTCATTAAACAACTTTTTAAAGGCTAAGGCGGGACCGCTTGTTCCAGTTAATAAATCCCTGTCAGACACTTTGAATTTTAAAAGCAAGCGTTTTGTGTTCCATAGTACAAAATCTCCAGTTGTCACAGTTGCTGTGTGTTCGTACTCTTTACCTGTTGGACTTTCTTCGTCTGCTTCCGCTGTGTCGCTTGGTGTTGTAGCTTGTACGTTTGGGTAGAATGTTACTTTATACCCTGTTCCGTCGTTATCGCGATAACGTTCAGCATAAGCGAAACCATAAGGCTTATAATTAAGCGCATCGTCAGTCATGAAACCAGAGTCTTTCCAAAACCCTAACGCGTGAATCGCAAACTCGTCAGGCAAGTCATAAGACTTAACTTTAATTTCTGTATTTTTAGCACCTGCGATTGTACGATAAGGCGCATTAAACCCTGCATAGAAGTTTTTGTTATCTTGCTTGGTCTCTGTTTCAACAGCACGCAAACCTGCGATGGGGATACCTGCTTTTGACCCTGTAAGGTCTGTGAACACTACCCCATACCCTAAACCGTGGGTTAATTCATTTTTTGATGTATATGCCATTTATTTTTATCCTCCTACTACTTCCAAACTTTAATAGCACCGTCTTTGAGGAAACCACCGCAAACGGTAATAGTACCATATACTTGTACTTTATTATGACGAACGTCTTTAGTCACATTAAATTCTGGTACCAAGTCCCCTGCTAAAATGCCCTTGTAAGGGTTAATAAGCACCTTGTCAAAAGTGTTATCCCCTCCGTCATTATAGTGCTTAAAGCTCAAAGTTTCAATTTTAGTTACTCCATTAACAACTGGTGTGAAATCATTTTCTTTTACAAGAAGAACATCATCGCCTGACTGTGAAAACTTATCGGCACTTGCTTTCTGTTTAACGGCCCCAACAATTGAACTTGAAGCGATTGAGCTATGAACTCCACCCCAAATTAAATGACTTTCGATAGTTTGATATAAAGTATATAGTACTGTATTCAATGCACTTTGTACACCGTCAGCAGTTAAATTCCCTGAATCAGAAAGATTAATACCAAAACCAAAACCACGAGGGGTAAGAATTTTATAAGTTTCTTCATTTACGCTTAACACGCTACCTGTTTGCCCTTGCTCTTTAGCTTCAGGAAAGCCTGTTAGATTGACCGACTGCAACAAATCTGCACCAACTTTAGGGATACGTGACAAGAGAGGGAACTTATCGCCAATCTCCCCCCCATTTATCACATTCTCGATTTGTTGAACATAACGGTCTGTAATATTAAATTCAGCCATTATTTACTCCCTTTCTTATTTAGACACCTAAACTACCCTTTTTTTTTAGGTATGCTGAACGGTTTTTACCACGGATAGAACCACCCACAAGAGTTTCAGAAAGCCATTGTTCAACGTTATAACGGAGGTCAAAGTCGTTATGGTTTTCTACATTCAAATCTCCGATAAGTACGTACTCATCGTGATTGTATACCGCTACTTCGTCTTTAGGCATCCAGACACGAGTTTCAATATTAACAGCTCCGAACGATACCGCAATTGCTTCTTTTGTCGCAAGTTCATTGAAACGAGAGTGACCGTCTGTTCCTTTAGCTTTACGCAACTCTGCAAAAGTTTGCGGACTCATAACAATTGTGATTGAGTCAGAAATTGAGCATTCTGCAACTGCGTCAGTAATACCCTCAAACAAGTCTGTATATTCAATTTGTTTTGTCCAACCGTCTGTGGCAGTTTTCAAACCATAGAAACCGTTAGAACCGTCAGCAGAACCAAGAATCATATTGTATTCCACTTTTTGAATAACACGGTTTACCATTTCAGACATTACATATTCAGATAACGCACCTGAATCATTTACACCTCGAACAGTTGCTTTGTCCATTTGCAAGTATGCTTCTGCCATTTGTGGACGTAGTGAACGTTTAGACGCTGTTTGAGCTTTGTTTTTGTCTGTACCTGCTTTGAAAGTACCTTGTAAGAAAGTATCATCTACACCGTCCTCTGCAAGTGTCAAACCTTGGAAGCGTGCTTTCATAGCACCGTCATAGATACCTGACTTACGAGCATATTTTGAAGTGATAGATCCAAGAGAGTTGACAACGTTCAAATCTGCACCATTAGAAAATTCACGCAAGAAACCTTGTTCTGGCATTTCTAGCATTTTGTCCCCAAGTTCACGCATAAATTTACGCTCTGCGTCTTGAGGTTTTTCGCTAGGAATAGACGCTTCACGTTCCTTTTTGAGTTCTTCACGTTCTTTGTTAAGTTCTTCTACTTTAGCTTCAAGTTCTCGGACTTTTACACCTGCTTCAATTGCTTGCTTCATGATTTCTTGTGTTTCGTTTGCACCCATTTGTTTTTGTTCTCCTTTTTCTTCTTCTCGTACTTTTGTCACTTTAGCACCTTTATTACTTGGTAACGGAGTTAGTGACACCTCCGTAATTGTAACATCTTTGTAATAGCCTACTCCGTCAATTTCACGAGCTTTTACACCGTTAGCATTAAAGCCAACTGACAAGCCTGTTTCTTCAATCTTTTCGGCTGTGTATTGTTCTTCATCAACGTAACCTGTCAAGATTACATTGTCCCCCTCAAGATGTACAAACCCTGAACCGATTTTTTCTCTATGACGGTTTAAGATATCTACTCCGTCGCCTGCGTTGGCAATAGACTCAATAACAGTACCGTGTGAATCAATCGTTCCCAAGGGGTTCGCTATCCCTCGAACTGCTTTTACTTTCAATATTTCCTCCCTTTGCTGTTGTTGATATATAAGCCACAAAATTCTCTTGATTGAAAACTACGTTCTTATCGTGTTGTTTTAATAGTGGTAACACTTTTTGAATTGCGAAAGCGATGATAGTAACTTCATTACTTTGTCCATAAAGCAATTCTCTTGGCATACCGTACTCACTCAAAGCAATTTCAATTGCAAGGTTTGCGTCCTTTTGCAGTGACCCGCTGTAATCTGGTTGAATCTGTTTGATATCATCATCAGAGCCAATGACAGATACACCATTGAATTCTCTGGCAAGTTGTTGTTGTTGTGTTAGACGTTCACGAATTCTTTCCCAAACTTCTTTCAAACCACTAGAAACCTTTGTTTTCCAATAGATTTTGATTTGAGCTTGAGAATCAAGACGTCTACCAATTCCATTACTAGCCATTCCAAACATTAAGCCAAACCGTTGAGGGTTAGCACCATAGAAAGGGTTAAGCAACATTTCATAATCGCTTGTTCTAATAGTGACCTGTCTGAGATTTGGTTCTCTGACTAAAATGTTAAACTGGTCTGCGTTTACTCTTTGAGCGTAATACTTGAAACCACCATACAAAACACGATAAACTTCTTGACCTTGTAAAGCCCAAAAGAATAAGTCCTCAAGTTTGGACGCTTCTGAATAATCAACATTATCAAAATAGGAAACTAAGCCCAAGAGTTTACCTAGTAACAAATCAGTTGTAGGGTCTTGAGCTGTGAAAGTTGAAAAGCTCACATCTTCAGCTCTACGTGAGAGATTAAATAAGCTCATCTACTCCTCCTATTTTACTTCTCCTGAATCCATGTCAATCTTGCGTCCGAACTCTTTTTCGATTTCTGCAATAAACATCGTATCAACTGGCAAATTAAGTTTAGCCCATTTGTTTTGATAGTTTTCCAACATACGCATTGTTCGAATATGGCGAACACTTACACCGTCCGAAACATACCAATGTTTAACTTTGCCTGAATTGTCTAGTCCTTGAATAAGGTACATTTTAATCATTCCTCCTGTTTGATTATTTTGGTTTGAAGTTCCAGTAACTGGTTTATTAAATAAGTCAAGTTCTGCTTGTCTGCGTCGTACTAAACCTTGTAACACTTGACCGCCTGCATTACGATACTTCGGTATCATTGAAGCACAATAGGCATGACTGAACTCTGCCCAACCGTCAGCAACGAAAACATTACCGCAGTTATAAGCCAATGAAACCAAAGCGTCAAACTCATTTTGATTTGCTTTGCCTTTTACATAAGCGTCAACCATAGGTGCATACTTATTATTGATGTCAATTTCTAGCTGACTGTCTGCCTGTGCTTGCGTCCAAGTTGTACCTGCTGTGACTCCATAATGACCCCAACCAATGGTGTACATTTGTTCCCACGGTACTGGCTTATAAGCAATCAATTGGCAACCCTCGAACTCTTTAATCAAGTTCAAACCGTTTTGTGATATCTTGATTTTTACCACCTCCATTTTTAATTCTCATTTAATGGCTGAGATTCACCGCTTTTTTTGATTATTGTTTTTTAACCCAAACTTTCACAATATGTTAAGATGTTGTAAGCGTCTGCGATGTTGTCATCTTTGCAATCAGAATCAACTAAGCCTGTGGCTTTTAAAAGTTCAAGACTTTCTTCTTTGCGTTGTTCTCGTTTGCCTGAAATAAGATGATAGCTACACCATTTTGAGTTATCTATGAAAGTATAGCCATTTACTAGACCGTCAATAGCACCGATAAAATAACCGTTACAATTAGCCAATGTAATGCTGTGTTTTCTGTTTCTTCCCATAATAGGAGTTTCAATGGCTAGATGATAACCTTTCAAATCAAACTCATCAATAATATCTTTAATTGCGTTTACGATGTCAAAGGTACGTTCCCAAGCGGTCTTTTTAGAGTTATATGCTTTAATAGAACCAACATAAACTTGACCGTCTTTTCTAAAAGCGTACCCTGTTCCCTCGTCTCTCTTACTAGCTGTACTAAAGTCAATAGCTAAAATTTTCTTCATTTCTACCCTCTTAAATAGGGAGGCTATAAGAAGTCACGACCACATAAAAATCTTCACGTGTTTTGTCAATGTTAATACCGTAGTCAGTTTTGTCGATAAACTCTAACACTTGTTTTAGTTCTGCTTCGTCATTAACAAAATAGGTGTTTTTTTCTGCCATGCTTTCACCTCCATCATTGATTATTGTATTATTATAGCATACTGTTTTTTTAGTTTTACTTTTATTATACCAACAAAAGATTTAGATAGTTTACAATTTGATTAAATAATTTGTAACCAAAAAATAATATATTCCTGACTATTCCCACGGTTGAGCGATTCTTTTATTTTTAACCCTAATTTTTTTACTTGATTTTAAAAAAGCATGTGTTATAATAGATATATAAAAATTGAATACGTCTAAGGCTTGTCTGATGTCTTAGAAAGTGAGTATATGAAAACCGTACTGAATAAGGCGTGAGTAATGAATTAGGCAAAGCGGTAGCCCTGTGTGATGTCACTGAAAGCAAGTTTCAAACGCACCCCCAACATAGGCAAAGTTAAATAAGAAGTTACCGCTTGGGTGTTCATCATAGCCGAATTGATGTGAGGACTAATTGAGTTACTAGCGCTGACAGATTGATTAGTTCAAGAGGGGGGGATAAAAACTGCGTTTGCGTGGATAGTTATACCCTTTATCAAAGTAACTAAAAAGAAATATTTGATAGCTTGAATTGTAATATAATTTCATCTATAATAAAAGCATAGATAAAAAGAAAGAGGTAAATAATATGTTTATCGTTTATTGGATAATGTCAGCAATGTTTGGAATTGTAGCAAACGTGGATCATTCTCTTTTTGGAATTTGGTTCTTGTGTTGCCTAGGTTGTTTTATTCTAGGTTTAGTTGAATTAATAAAAGGGGGATATAAAGATTGACGGTTTTGGCAACTTTTGTCACTATAATTGCTCTCGTTATTACACTATGGAGGTTTTTCAAATGACAATAAAAGACGACATCAAAGCAATTAACAAAGATATCAAAAAAGCAAAGAATTTTAAATGGCAAGTCAAACGTGCTAAGTATTGGCTAGTTAGATTAAAAAATATTTACCCTGACTATGAATTTAAAACTTATTTTACACCCTTACGTGATAAAAATATCATTTTCATTGACTATAAAGTAAAAGGGGTTGATTAAAATGCAGGATTTGTTTAAACGTGTTATAACTGCTAAGGAACTACAAGAAAAAGATGACTTCAAAGGTGGAAACGAGTGGCTGATAGAACACTTAATACCACGAGGACAGGCAGGTCTGACAATTGCACCACAGAAGTCTTTTAAAAGTTCTACCACGTTGCAAATGGCTTTAAGCGTAGCTAAAGGAGTCCCCTTTGGCTATTTTAAAACTAAAAAAGCGAACGTGCTTATAATTGACAATGAAGATACTGACTTCGTACTACATCAACGGTTAAAGGCTTATAATGATGTTCCTGATAATTTGCATTTCATTACTGGGGGAATTTTTAAGCTAGATAACACAAATCACATGAATGGACTTTATAAGTTCATCAAAGAAAATAATATCAAGTTTGTTATTTTAGATAATTTAAAAGACATGCTGACAGACCGCAATACGCTCAATGATATGTCAAGTATGAATGACGTTCTGAACAACATAACACGATTGAAGTTGCTTTTAAATGATGTAACATTTTTATTAATTGCACATGCTCGAAAAGATACAAATAATCAATCGATAGAGGAAAAGTCTTTTAGAGTTAGAAGCACACATGCCTTAGGTAGTTCGGCAATTGGTGCATGGTTTGAGTTCTGTTTATGTCTAAGCCCTAAAATGGGAAAGAATAGCAAGTATTCAATTTTGACTGTTGAGGCACGCAATTACGCTTATGACAAAGAGGTATGTCTAGGCTATATAGGGGAACAATTTCAAATTATAGATCCCACAGGAAACAAGCCTAAAGAGATATTAGAAGAAGAACAAAAAGAGGGGGAAGAATACGAGGAAACAAAAAACGACGCAGAAAGTCTTTTAACAGCTTTGCAACAAAATGGAAAACTAAAAGAAATCAACGATTAATCGCTTTGTCTTTGACATTGCGGTTTTTCTTTTATATAATTAAGTCATCAAGGAAAGGAGATGAAAACAAAAAAATGAAAATTGCACTTGAAACACTTAACAGAATAGCTGTAAGACTTCAACAAAAAGAACCAGTAACAGATATCGAAAATGAAATGCTTCTAGGGCTTCTAAATAACGTCTATATGTATTATAAACAAATGGAAGATATTTCTATGCTAGATGTCTTAATCGTTCTATATGGGCGTTTAACAGGCGTTAAAAAAGATAAAAAAGAAGAAATAGAATACTTCATTGATAAGTTTAGTGCAAAGAGTCTTGTTAAGTTATTAGATAGCTTAGAACAAAAAGGGAAACGTCAAAAAGAAAGTAAAGTAGACGACACATTTATCAATGAAACAAGAATGTACTACAAAGTAGTAGCAAACAAAATCAAAGAGAGAGGTATCAAATAATGGCAATCGAAAAAGTAGTTTATTATTATGATGACGGAACTAAGAGAGAATATCCCCCACGATTGACAGACCTAGAACAGTTAGAAGAGTTCAGAAAGTCAAAAGCTGATGTAACAGAAGTGTATGACTTCATGCAAGAACATCTAAGCAAGTTTGAAGCTAAGCTATCCATGTGTTTCAAATATATGGTTGATAACCTAGGAATGGACGAACAACAGGCAAACAACACGCTAGAATTTTGGTGCGATGAATGGGGAGTTCAGAACGTTCATTTTATCGCAGAGGGTGGCGAATGTAAAATTTGTGGCAAACAATGCGACGCTAAAAAATTGTTCTGTTCAGAAGAATGTTACAAAGATTATATTGAAATGAAATATAATTGTAATTGACATAGTTAAAAAACTTCGATATAATTAAGTCATCAAGTTAAGAACCGCAGTAGAATGTATTAGCAGTTGTATTTGATGAAAGCAATACAAAAATTTTGGAGGTTAAAAGATAATGGCAAAAGAATATTACGCAAATAAATACGGCATTCAATTAGAAGAGTTTCTAATCTGGGTTTCTGAATGGGACTTGCAATTGGAGCGATATAACTTCACAACTGGGCAAGGTTTTGCTTTAACAAACGCTTTGAAGTACTCTGTAAGGGCAGGAAAAAAGCCAAATGAACCGTTTGAGAAAGACATGGGCAAATATAACGATTATATTAACATGGCTGTCAAAATGGGCTTTGAACGGTCAGAAGCAGAGGAATGGGTAGCACTTCAAAAATCAATCTTTGAAGAGTTCAAAGGAAGAAAAGCAGAACTAGAAGAAGAGAGGAAGCGAAACGTATATAAATATTGTGCTTTAAATCGTCATAAATTCTTATGGTTTAAAACTTTTGAGGATATGGCGAAACACTTCGGTGTTACTGAAAGTTATTTAAAATTATGGCTGAATAAAGACAAGCCTTTAGATGGTTGGTTTATTAAAGAGGTAGATTATTTTGATTCTGAAATGGAACGACTTCAATAAATGGCGTGAAACTAGCTTAGAATATCATAAAATGCTAGGCGAACATAATTATACTAATGCACTAACATTCTTTGAGTACGCTAGACAGTATTTCAATGCAAAAGGTTTTCCGCCTTCTGAAAAGAAAACAAAGACAGGTAGAAAAGGAAAATACACGCAAAAAGATAGCAAAGAACAATTAAAACAAATACATGAATACATTGGAGGTATTAAATAACGGCAATCGAAAAATGTAAAACAATTGAAGCAGAACTTTAATAGCTTAGTAATTGACAAAAGAAAGCAAACACGTTATAATTAGTTATACAGTTAAGGAGGAATAAAAAATGTTGACTTTACTTTTAACAATTATATTTATTTGGCTTGTGTTTAAAGCCGTTGAAAATGTAGCTGAAGAACTTGGTAGATACATCAGAGGGTTCTTTAAATGGCTATGGAAAATGTACAAAAAACATATTAACAAAGGAGTGAGCTTGTAATGGAAAGCAAAATTCTAAAACTAATCAATGAAATTGAAGTACCGAAAAGCCAATACAATAGCTACGGAAAGTATAATTTCAGAAACAACGAAGATATTCAAACAGCTTTGAAACCTTTATTATTAAAGTATGGACTAATGGAAGTCGCAGGGACTGAAATGTTAGAAATGAACAACGAACTGATGTTACATGTCCATGTTGAGATTTTTGATCCTAAAAACCCTAACGACGTTACAAGTGGCGACGGTTGGGCAGTCATTGACGTCAACAAGAAAGGCATGGATAAGGCTCAAGCGACTGGGGCTAGTCAATCATACGCAAGTAAATATGCCTACGGTCAAGCGTTGAAATTAGATGATACAAAAGACGCTGACTCTACTAATAAAGGTCAAAACAATGTTACACAACCTAAACCACGACCAAAAGCGAACTATCAATACAAATTAAGCGACTTGAAAAAAATGGTAGCAAATAAAGAGATGTCAAGCGACCGTGCAAACGAGCTTTGCAAACAAGGAAAAGTAAACATGAATGCTTAATACTTGACAAAAGAAAATAAACACGTTGATAATTAAACTATCAAATAAAGAGAGGGAAACAAAAAAATGAAAATCATCGAAACTTTGAAAGTAAACGCAATTAACACAAAACAAGTTGAAACAGCAAAAGGAACTAAAAAAGTCTTGTCATTTAAAGCATATCCATTTGAGCATTATATCGGAGGTATTTGGTTACCTGATAGCGTAAATTATGGCGACATCGTAACTGTATTCATTGACCAAATTAAAGCCGAAACAAAAGGGGATAAAACTTACTATAACGCTTCATTTGCTAAAGTTACACCAGAGTTTAACTTAAATCGTGATAACGGTGGTAATGTATATGAAGACCCACATGGTGGAATGGATCCGAATACAGTTGACTTGTTTGGTGGTGGTTCTCCTGCTGATATCCCTGATGAACAATTACCATTCTAAAGGAGTTCAGCCGTGGGATATGACTATGAAATGATACTTGATAAAGTAGATAAATTAAGTCTACAAGGACGAGTGGAGGAAGCAAAGGAACTTGTGAGAGAACTTGTTCCCCCTCTGTTTGCCGTCGATTTTACTAACTTAATGGAATTAATTGAAAGGAATACATACAAACTATGAAAATCAGCAAAGAAAAACTAACTTTTTTAAAAAATGCACAAATCATCACTTTGGAACTTATTCATGACATGCTAGAGGTAAAACAACACATCAACAATTACCAACGTAACACAAACAAAAAATACGGTCTAAACTTTGAAAAAGACGAAGTAATTAACCGTGAAGTGGCTGACATGATTATTATTAACACGCTAGGAAAGTTAAATATGTTACCTGAACAATCTTATTTCTTGCGTTTGGTACGAAATGAAGGTGTTGACACTCATAAAGCTCGTAAGGCTGAAATGTTCGCTGAAAAAGCCAATCTAGCTGATAAAATCGTTGAAATGCTTGATTTTGTCTTTAATAATTCAACATTATGTTTTGATGAAACTGAACTATTCCACTTCATAAAAAATCAAAACGTCCAAAATCTTGAATATTTCAGTAGCAAAGGACGCAAAGAGTGGTTTTCTAATCGTGTTAAATGGTTGTTAGATACTTACAAAGGGAAATAAATGATTAACTTACAAAACAAAAAATTAGACATCAAAGAGTTTCTTGAAGAGTTAGGTTTTACCGTTAGTTTGGACTATGAAAGAGAACCAACTGGCGTGATGTTTGCTGAAATACACCCTATTGTTAGTCAAGTAAGCAACAATTCAGCCATTTATCAGACGTTTAGAACGCTTGAAGTAGAACTTATGGTAATTTGTACCGAAGAAACAGAAAATAGCTTATACAGGGCTGTACAACTCTTGAGCGACGATCATTATATTTATGCCAATACAATCACAAACAACACAAATATTGTAAAATTAAGAGGTAATTACTATGATTAACGACAAAACATTGAACTTTATCCGATTCTCTAGCGGTTTTAATAGCTTGAAAAAAGAAGAACTTGAAGCATTTGCCGAAAATGAAATCTTTGAACTTAATGAGTATAACGCAAGTGAGGGAACACAAGGAAAATACTTCTATACTTTGGAAGATGTCAACACAAACGGAACGCTAAAAAGTTACATCATTGAATGTCTAAAACTTTCACTTCAAACACGATGGGGTAACAATTTAGAGTACCACATCGACCGAAAAACAAAATACTTGAACAAATTAACAGGAATGCAAGCGTAAGAAAGAAAGAAGAAACAAAAAATGAAACTTAAAAACCAAATTGAATTGCTTAACGACACTTTGAAATTACATGATAAAAAAGTAGATGAACATTTTCCAACAGATGAAAGTAAAATACCTGCTTATGCTAAAGCTCAATATATTGACTTGTTTAGTATGCTTCAAGAGGTTACTAAAGCGTACGAGTTCACAGCAAAAGTTCACAAACCCTCTGTAAAAGCTCTTGAAATTATTGTTACAAACTTAAATGAACATTCTGAAATGGTTAATGAAATCATGGACAAAACAAACTATAAAACTTGGACCAAACAAGAAGATAAACATTATACTGGTGTTTTCTACTATGATTTGTATAGAACAGTAGAGGAAACAATTGAAGAAATGAAAGAGGTGTAAAAATGGAATTACAAAGACGAGAAAAAGAAATGTTAGTGCTTTACAGTTTTTTTAATAGCGCGTTATCAAAATCTGAACGAATTGAAGCACGTAAAACAATCAACGAAGATTTGAGCGATTTACTAGAGGAGGGTGAACTAAGCAAAGAAGAATATGACGAAATGTTCAAAAAATTAGATGAAATTGACGAAGAAATGAAAGAGGTGTAAATGGTTTATGTTGTTTATATTGTATCATTCATCTTGTACAGTCGGTTCTTGTTTAAAGTAGGTAAAAAGAACGCTGAAAACAAAGATACGATAAAATTAGTTATAACTGGGAAACCTGAACAAGTTAAGGAAGCTATTGAAGCAATTTACGAACAAGATTATTATTAAAATAGAAAGTGAGGAACTCTTCAATTACACAGCCACTCAAACGAGTGGTTTTTTGTTTGGTTGTTGATTAGATACCCCTTGCTATATAATACCCCTGTAAGCTCACAGATTGGCTTGTATTGCATTTTAAGTTATTTCTAGGATAATGACAAGGAATAGATCAAAACACGCAAAATAGAGTGATTTACGAGGAATTATGATATATTTTTTTCAAAACGAAAAACGGAAAAATAGATTCAA
>ENA-OPWW01000458-OPWW01000458.1-human-gut-metagenome-genome-assembly--contig:-NODE-458-length-21224-cov-1.994284_pt1 | contig 21224 bp, 10 predicted proteins | sample MGYA00241513_ERZ502018 | MGnify/ENA primary metagenome ERZ502018 (study PRJEB25962, sample SAMEA2042987) | human gut metagenome | biome: human gut; feature: human-associated habitat; material: faeces...
GAGTTCTGGCTGTCTGTTTACCGTGATTATAATGATGTCCGCCTGGTATTTGCTCCCCCTTCCTCTGTCGGTAAGTTCGGGTGGGATACGGACAACTGGATGTGGCCGCGTCATACGGGCGATTTCAGCGTATTTCGTATCTATGCTAATGCCAAGAATGGTCCGGCGGATTATTCTCCTGAAAACGTCCCTTATCATCCCGAATATGTAGCACCCATTTCTTTGGATGGATACAAAGAAGGTTCTTTCTGCATGACGCTTGGCTATCCGGGCAGTACGGAACGTTACCTTTCCTCGTATGGTATCGAAGAGATGATGAATGGAATCAATCAGGCAATGATTGATGTACGGGGAGTGAAACAAACCATCTGGAAACGAGAGATGGACCGTCGTCCGGATATTCGCATTAAGTATGCTTCAAAATACGATGAAAGCTCCAATTATTGGAAGAATAGCATCGGAACGAATAAAGCCATCAAGCATTTGAAAGTGTTGGAAAAGAAACGGGTGGCTGAAGCAGCGCTTCGTAACTGGATTCAGTCTCATCCGGAAGAGAGAGAAAAACTGATTCGTTTATTCTCTTCTTTAGAGTTGAGTTATAGTAATCGCCGTGAAACCAATCGTGCGTTGGCTTATTTCGGTGAATCGTTTATAAATGGTCCCGAGTTAGTGCAGCTCGCTCTTGAAATTCTCAATTTCGACTTTGAGGCGGAAGAGAAGTTGGTGATAACCCGCATGAAAAAGTTACTGGAGAAGTATGATAATCTCGATCTTTCCATTGATAAGGAGGTTTTTGCTGCCATGCTCAAAGAGTATCAGTCGAAAGTGGATAAAAAGTTTCTGCCTGCTATGTATGAGAAGATAGATACGCTCTACAACGGGAATATTCAGACCTATGTAGACTCTTTGTATGCAACTTCCAATATAACGTCTCCTAAAGGCTTAAAACGCTTTCTGGAGCGAGATACTACTTATAATCTCATAGAGGATCCGGCTGTTTCCTTAAGTCTGGATTTGATTGTGAAGTATTATGAGATGAATCAAAGCATTTCCGAGGCTTCCGAGCAGATAGAGGAGGGGGAGCGTTTGTTCAATGCAGCCATGCGCCGGATGTATGCTGATCGTAATTTTTATCCGGATGCCAACTCTACCATGCGGCTTAGTTTCGGAACGGTTGGAGGATATACTCCTTTTGATGGAGCCACTTATGATTACTACACAACCGTGAAAGGCATTTTTGAGAAAGTGAAGGAACATGCGGGTGATATTGACTTTGCCGTTCAGCCGGAGTTGTTGAGTTTGCTTTCTTCCGGTGATTTCGGAAGATATGCCAATGCGCAGGGAGATATGAATGTTTGTTTTATCTCCAACAATGACATTACAGGCGGTAATTCCGGCAGTGCCATGTTTAATGCCAAAGGAGAATTACTAGGCTTGGCTTTTGATGGCAACTGGGAAGCAATGAGCAGTGATATCGTATTCGAACCAGATTTGCAGCGTTGCATCGGGGTAGATGTGCGGTATATGCTCTTTATCATAGAGAAATACGGTAAGGCAGCCCATCTTATTCAGGAATTAAAAATGGGTCGATGAAGTAAATATTCCGATGAAACCGCATTTTTTATCGTTTTAATATAATAACGATTACGGCAGCGATAATCAGTGCAATACCTACACCAATGCTTGTGGTGAAGGCTTCCCCGAAAAGAAAGATACCTACACATACAGCAGTTACCGGCTCCATAGCTCCCAACACAGAGGTGAGTGTGGAGCCGATGCTTTTTACGGCTCTCACCAGTGCAAGGTTGGAGACAACCGTAGGGATAAGTGCCAGTAATATCAGGTTGCCGGCAGTATGCCATTCGCTGATAGGTTGCAGTTGGCTGACTGTTCCTATTCCGATGAAAAGGAGGATACCCCCGAAGAGGAATACATAGAAAGTAAGCAGTAATCCCTTCATTCGTCCTATCTTTAGCTGACTCATTGTGACAAGATAGAGTGCATAACCAAGTGCTGACAGCAGGACAATGAAAAGACCGGAAAACGAGATACTTCCAGTTTCCGTATTTCCGCCGGACAAGAAGTAGACACCGGTTATGGCAGATACGATGGCAGCCATTCTCCAACCGGACTTTTTTTCTTTAAAGAAAAGCATCATGATTAAAGTAGTGAGCACCGGATACATAAAATGAATCGTAGTAGCAACTCCGCTTGCCATGAACTTATATCCCCAGAATAAAAAGACGGCAGACATCAGATAAAGGAGAGCGAGAAGGAGCAGTGAAGGTATATCCCGTCGGCTGATCCGGAAAGATTGACCGTCAATCAGCAGAATTCCACCCAATGCCATACATGCAAACATGAAACGATAGAAAAGTATCGATTCGAAATGCATACCCGCCTGCATGGCAGGGATGGTAAAAAGGGGAATAAGCCCAAAAGAGGCTGATGAAAGCAGCCCATACAGGAAACCATTAACTTTATTCATAGTCAAGTATATATTCGGAGTGCAAAGATACAGTTTTTTGAGCTATTTACCGAAGAATGTCGGTTAACGTCGTATATGGGTATAATAATGTCACGAATAAATGAGGAATAATCATTGAAACGCACTATTTTTGTAAGCGAAAGTTGACAGAACTATTATTACGAGAAAACATGGAATTACCTAATAACTAACTAATCCTATTTATGAGAAGAAAAATCATGCCCGGTGTAATGGCGGCATTTCTGTTTGTGCCATTATCCGCTTTTACTCAAACGACAGAACAACCCGAATGGTGCAATGAGTATGTATCGGGAGTAAACAAGGAACAAGCCTGCCAGATAGCTATTCCTTTTGCTGATGAACAGCAGGCAATGAATTTGGCGATTGAAGAATCCACTTATTACAAAACGTTGAACGGTACATGGAAGTTCCATTGGGTACCCGATCCGAAAGACCGGCCCCAGGATTTCTGCAAACCCGAATATGATGTAAGCCAGTGGGATGATATCAAGGTTCCTGCCACGTGGCAGATTGAGGCGGTACGTCACCACAAGAACTGGGACAAACCATTGTATTGCAATGTTATTTATCCTTTCTGCGAATGGGATTGGAAAAAGATACAGTGGCCGAATGTGATTCAGCCACGTCCCTCCAATTATACTTTTGCAACAATGCCTAATCCTGTAGGAAGTTATCGCCGGGAGTTTACCATCCCCGAATCGTGGAAGGGGCGCGACGTTTTTATTCGTTTCAACGGAGTGGAGGCTGGATTCTATATCTGGCTAAACGGCAAGAAGGTAGGTTACTCGGAAGATAGTTACCTGCCTGCTGAGTTCAACCTGACTCCCTATTTGCAAGCGGGGAAGAACGTACTTGCAGTTGAGGTCTATCGTTTCACGGACGGCAGTTTCCTGGAGTGTCAGGACTTCTGGCGGTTCAGTGGTATATTCAGGGATGTTTTTCTGTGGTCGGCTCCCAAAACGCAGATCAGAGATTTCTTCTTTCGTACGGACTTGGATGGAGAGTATAAAAATGCATCTGTTTCTTTGGACGTAGAAGTTACGGGAAAGAAGAGTAACTGTGAGATACAGGCAAGGTTGACAGACCTGGAAGGTAATGAAGTCGGTACACAAAGCATGCGTGCCCAGATGGGTGCGAATAATCTCCAGTTTGAAGTGATGAATCCTTTGAAATGGACAGCAGAGACTCCTAATCTTTATAATCTGACTGTTGTATTGAAACAGAAAGGGAAAACTGTAGATATTCGTAGCGTAAAGGTTGGTTTTCGTAAGATTGAGCTTGCCAAAGATGGCAGAATGCTGGTTAACGGAAAATCTACTTTATTTAAAGGGGTAGACAGACACGATCACAGCTCGCTGAATGGACGTACGGTATCCAAGGAAGAAATGGAAAAAGATGTGCAACTGATGAAGTTGCTGAACATAAATGCTGTACGTACTTCTCACTATCCTAATAATCCTTATTTCTATGATTTATGTGATAGATACGGTATCTATGTGCTTTCTGAGGCCAACGTGGAGTGTCACGGACTGATGGCGTTATCCAGCGAACCTTCGTGGGTGAAAGCATTTACGGAACGTAGCGAGAATATGGTAAGACGTTATAAAAATCATCCTTCTATTGTAATGTGGTCATTGGGAAATGAGTCTGGTAATGGCATTAACTTTAAGTCAGCAGCAGAGGCTGTTAAGAAACTCGACAATACCCGTCCTACTCATTATGAAGGAAATAGCTCTTATTGTGATGTTACCAGTTCTATGTATCCCGATGTGCAGTGGTTGGAGAGTGTAGGTAAGGAACGGTTGCAGAAATCGCAGAATGGAGAAACAGTGAAACCTCATGTAGTCTGTGAGTATGCCCATGCAATGGGAAATGCAATTGGAAACTTTAAGGAATATTGGGAGACTTATGAACGTTATCCGGCACTTGTCGGCGGTTTTATCTGGGATTGGGTAGATCAAAGTATTAAGATGCCTACTCCGGACGGTTCCGATTATTATATGGCCTTCGGAGGAGATTTCGGCGATACTCCGAATGACGGCAACTTCTGCACGAATGGTGTTATATTCTCCGACCGTACGTATTCTGCCAAGGCTTATGAAGTAAAGAAAATGCATCAGCCTGTATGGGTTGAGGCTATGGGAAGTGGAAAATATAAGCTGACTAATAAAAGATTCCATGCAGGGCTGGATGACCTCTATGGAAGATATGAGATTGAAGAGGACGGAAGAGTCGTGTTCTCGGGCAATTTGGAAGAATTGTCACTGGATGCGCAAAGCAGTAAGGTTATTACTATAGATGATAGCCGGATAAAGAGACTTCCCGGAGCCGAATACTTCATTAAGTTCAGCTTCTGCCAGAAGCAAGATACTGAATGGGCAGAGGCAGGGTATGAAGTAGCATCGGAACAATTTAAGCTCTCTGATAGTGCGAAGCCAATTTTTAAATCAGAAAAAGGCAGTATTGAACTGGTGGAAACCAGTGACGCATATCTGGTAAAAGGACTACAGTTTGAAGCAACCTTCTCAAAGCAGGAAGGTACTATTTCTGCTTATACATTGAACGAAGTGCCGATGATAAGCAAGGGACTGGAATTGAACGTTTTCCGTGCTCCTACCGACAATGACAAACAAGTGGACGGAGACTGGTTCCAAAATGGACTGAATCGTATGCTTCTTGAAGCTGGACACTGGGAGGTGCATAAAGAAGACGGTAAAGTGAGATTGCAGATAGAAAATCTGTATCGGGGACAATCAGGTTTCGATTATCGGACGAATATAGAATATACAGTTGGTGCAGATGGCTCTATCATGGTGAATAGTACCATAATTCCCGGAACAAAGGGAGCGGTTATCCCTCGTGTGGGGTATCGCATGGAAATGCCGGAAGGATTTGAACGGATGCGCTGGTATGGACGTGGTCCATGGGAGAATTATGTAGATCGTAAAGATGCTACGTATGTAGGCGTCTATGATGATTTGGTGTCTAATCAGTGGGTGAATTATGTGAGAGCTCAGGAGATGGGCAATCATGAAGATGTACGTTGGATTTCAATAACCAACCCCGATGGTATAGGCTTTGTTTTTGTTGCAGGAGATAAGATGTCTGCCTCAGCATTGCATGCTAGGGCACAGGATATGGTTGATCCTGCTAATCGTCGTAGATTGCTTCATAAATATGAAGTGCCGATGCGAAAAGAAACTGTTCTTTGTTTGGATGCACAGGTGCGCCCACTTGGTAATGCAAGCTGTGGACCTGGTCCGATGCAAAAGTATGAACTTCGTTCACAGCCTACTGTTTTCAGCTTTATCATGCTGCCTTTGGAGAGAAGTTATTCAAAAGAGGAACTTGTAAAGAAAGCACGGGTACAGATGCCTGTATGTATGCCTGTACTGATAGAAAGAGATAACAACGGCTACCTGAATTTGCAGACTAGTACCCCGGGAGCGACTATTCATTATAGCTTGAATGGCGGAGAAGATAAAATATATGACGGGCCATTTGAATTAATTTCTGGTGGTAACGTAGAAGCATATGCTATTTCAGAACAATTGGCGAAAAGCGTAAAGTCTTCTGCTAAGTTACCGATCTATGTAGATCGTTCTACCTGGAAGGTTGTTTCAGTTAGTAGTGAGAATGGAGGTGAAGAAGCCCGGAATGCAATCGACGGAGACTTGAATACGATCTGGCACAGCCGTTGGAACGATCCGGTGGCAAAACATCCGCATGAGATAGTAGTGGATATGTCTTCTTTGCTTGAAATAGATAAGTTTATCTATCAGCCGCGTAATTCTGAAAATGGACGCATCAAGGATTATGAACTTTATTTTAGCCAGGATGGAAAGAACTGGGGGAATAAGATGAAAGGTAGCTTTGAAAATTCGGCTTCTGCACAGTTCGTTACATTGGAAAAGCCTATTGTAACCCGCTATTTCAAACTGATAGCTTTGTCTGAGATTTATGGCAGAGATTGGGCTTCGGCTGCTGAACTTAATGTAAACGCCATACGGAATTTGTCAGGTGTGTCCGGAGGCAGACAAAAAGTGGTGTATGTAGACAGTGATGCAGACGGAAGTATGAAATTGGCTGCTGATGGTGATATGAATACATATTGGCATACGGTACATAATCAGTTCTATCTGGCACCTTATCCTCATGAAATACAAATAGGCTTAACCAAAGAAACGGTAGTAAAGGGAATCAAATATACTCCCCGACAGGATGCTGCCGAAGGTCGGATAGCTAAATATGAAGTGTATGTCAGTCGTGATGGAAAAGAGTGGGGAAAGGCAGTAACCTCCGGTACGTTCGCTGATTCCAAAGAAGTGCAGACGATTGAATTTACTCCGTGCAAGGCACGCTATGTGAAACTTCAGGCTTTGTCTTCCGTCGTGAAGGATGGTAAAATGGCTGCTGTAGCAGAGTTGGAGGTACTTTTAGATGAATAGGAGCTTGTAAGGTTTTCAATAAAAAGGACTGTCCCAACTACAAGAGTGGGGCAGTTTCTCTTTGAAAATAAGCATTGATCCTATAAAAGAGTAAATATAGGAGGTGCTTTTTTGATGGTTGTGAAAATAAATAATCTACTCATCAACATTCTTTTTAAAGTTGATGAGTAGATTATTTATTTTAAACGAATTAGTTGAATTATCGTTTTTCGGACATAGATGGAGGGAGTTCTCCTTCTTTTGACCATTTTGAAGGTTTAGGTCCCATTACAAATTCTAATATACCTCCTTCACATATGTCTTTATGACGGAACCAGTTTTTGTTAAGTGGTTTGCCATTTAAGGTAGCTGATTGAATGTAGATGTTTTTATCGTTATTCTTTTTTGCTATAACCTTCAAGGTTTTACCATTTTCAAGATGTATAGTAACTGTATTAAACACAGGGCTTGAGATAAGATATGTATCCTGTCCTGCATTAGGGTAGAATCCTATAGAATGGAAAATATACCAGGCAGACATAGAACCGGAATCATCGTTACCCGGGATACCGTCACGTGTTGTTTTATATCTATTTTTTAAAATATACCGTACAATCTCGGCTGTTTTGTCTTGTCTGTTTACATAATTGTATAATGACGGAATTAAGAAACCTGGTTCATTGGCTATTTGAAATAATCCTATATGATAACGTTGATCCCATATCTTGTGAGTAAAAAAGGTATCTAGTCTCTGCGTAAAAATATCTTCTCCACCGCATTTTTGGATTAAACTTTTCATATCATGTGGTACATAGAATGACAACTCAAAAGAGAAGGTCTCATAAGTAGGCTCTCCCCAATTACCGCCTTTCAAGGTGCTGAAATGCTCTTTATCCCAGTACTTACCTTCTTCGTTTCTTGGCCATGCAAAGCCCGAAAATCCCAAACTTGTTATCTTATCATTCCATGTATTTTGCCAGTTAGATGCATTTTTATAGTATTTGTTGGCAATATCTTGTTTCCCTAAACGATCGGCTACTGTAGCAATAGCGAAATCACAATTAGAGTATTCAAAAGTACGTGTCAAGCATCTTTCATAAGCTGATGAAACATAACCTAATGAATTATAGTCTGCTAAACCTCCACGGCCTTCTTTTCTTTCATTTCCTCCAGGAGCTACTTCTGCATTCTTCAACATAGCTTGTAAGCCTGCTTCATAATCAATTCCTTGCAGATTCTTTACCATTGCATCGGCAATCAGAATATCACAATTACTTCCTCCTTGAACCCGGCCATTATCATTTCCACTACGTGCATCAGGCATGTATCCTTCATTGCGATAAATGTCAATGAGTGAACGTATCATGTTCGACTGGACGGAAGGGGTAAGCAAAGTAAATAATGGATGGGTAGCACGGAATGTATCCCAAATGGCATAGAAATCATCAAAGTTCGGTTCTGTTGATATCCATTTCGGATTTTCTCCGGTTTTGTCTACTGGCTGAAGATAACAATGATATAAAGCTGTATATAGTTTAATTTTGTCTTCTTCATTTCCTGCGACTTCAATTTTATCTAAGATATTATTCCATTCAGACACAGCTTGAGTATGTACTTTGTTGAAGTCCCAGGTTGTTATCTGCTTCAGATTTTCTTTAGCTTTGCCGCAACTGATATAGGAGATGCCGACACGTACGTTTATTTTTTGGTTTTCAGAAGTCGAATAACTCAAATAAGCACCTGTTTTTTCGCCTGAATCGAATTGTTCGTTAGTATTCGGCATTAAAGTATTTCCCTTCCATGTACCGAAGCTTTCTGCTGGTGTATCTGTTTCTGCATAGAAATAGACTGTATAGGCTTCTCCTTCATTCCAGCCTCCGCGTACACGGGTATATCCTTCTATTGTTGAGTTGGAAAGTATGCGTACTTCCGAACCTACAATCGTTTGAGTTTCGCATACTTGTAGGGCTAGGCAACTACCTAAATCAAAAAGAATTTTGGAGTCTTTGCCGGAAGGGAAAGTATATTCATGAAAACCGGTTTTGCTTAATGCTGTCAGTCGGGCTGCGGTGTGGTAGCGCGGCAACTCAACTTTGTATTCGCCTAAAACGATTTTTTCGTTGGCACGGGGGGAAGAATAGTCTTCCAGATGTATATCTCCGGTCAGAGGTAGCATCAATACATTGCCATATTTGCATCCTCCGCCTGTTCCGCTTACATGGGTATGGCTGAAACCGTGTATATTGCCGTCGGGATTCCATCCGGCATTCCAATCTTTATTGCCACAATCGGGACCTAATTTTACCATTCCAAATGGAGTACATACTCCCGGAAAGACATTGCCGCCTCCGTCTACGCCAATGAAAGGATCTACATAGCGAGCGTTGCCTGTCACGATTTGGGCTCCGGCACTTGTTACTGCCATCCATGCAGCAATACAAATTAAAAATTTTGTTTTTAACATATCTTTTCGCTTTTGATTATACTCAAATTATAATAAGTCAGCCTGGTCTTTGCCAGACTCCCAAGTAGCCAAAAGGGCATATAACTCAACGAGTGCTCCTTGTTTCAGAATCTGCCATTTGTTCATCGAAACGGCTCCGCTTAAGTCCTCGTCATTGATTAAACCACTGATGTGATGTGCCTTGCCAAACCATGCGTGTAACATTGTGTTGCGCACGTCTTCCAGATATGAAGGATTCTTATCAATAGAATAGAGTTCAAAGAATCCGCGACACATGACAGTGTTGAACCAAGCATCTCCTGGTGCCAGAATATTAAAGTCACGTTGCAGAACTTCTGAATGATAGGAAGTGAACCACTTTTTGTGACAGGCTTCCGCAATTTGATGTGCTGCTGCCAAATACGACTCATTCTTGGTTATTTTATAAAGAAGACAGGCTAATTGCAATGGTTGTCCCGAATTATAAGAATATTTATTCGTCTCCATACGCCCTGGCTGGGTGGGATCTTCTGTATCAGGAGAAACATTGTCGTAATACAGATGGTCGCTAGGGTCCTGCATATAGGTTTGCAGCCAGTTGAAGCACTCAATAGCTTTATCCAGATATTTCTGCTCATGGGTTAGTTGGTATAGTTTACAACTCAGTACACCCGTCGGGGCGGTGGAGCAAGTATGTTTTGACTTGCTTGGTTCATTCAGTTCTTTCCAATGAACTCCGCCGCCACAGGTATTGTCCCATCCATACTGTGACAGATAGTTCCAAACGGCTTTAGCTTGATTTAAATAGCGTATATTTTTAGATATGGCATACCATTTTGCCATATCTAGTCCTATCCATACATTATCATCATAAAAACGGTCATTTCCTGAATCTGGATATACACTATATGCAGTGCGCCCATGATCTGTTACCCAAAAATGCTGGATTCCGTTGAACATATCATCTTCTAAAGAACGATAATATTCTTCCTGTTCCGTGTCTACGGATGCTTCTCTCAAGGCAACAAATGCGGATAATCCTCCCCCTTGCCCCCATACGACTGCATCTCCGTCCCAATATCCTTGTTCTTTGGGATAATATGTTTGCCAGCATGTTCTGGGTCCTTTATGGTAATAGTATTTTATGACATATGTCATCATAGAGTGGGCGCAGTCGAACATACTTGTCTTTACGTACTCGAATGTGCTTGCGATTTGGCTTTTGCTTTCTGAACGTAGCTCATTGGCTCCTATCAAGGTGATTGCAACCTCATATGTTCCTTCCGCAGGAACTTGCAATAAATAATTTCCTCCATATTTATAGTTGTCACCATTTAGCATAATAGCAGTCCATTCTCCGGTTTCTTCAGCCCCCATATTCCGATAAGCTATTTCTATCTGTGTGTCTTTCACATAACTTGTTCTTACAAATTTCACCAGAATTTCTTTTTCCCGGTTTGTTTTGTATACTTCCAATTGTCCCACCGGATCGATCTTCTGGATATCTTTGCTTTCCACAGGGTCATCATTGCAAGATAGTGCTATACATGCCATGGTTAATAAAGATATAAAAATGATGTTTAATTTCTTCATAAACAGATTTTTTTACCATAGGATTGCCTGGTCCTGATCTGGTATTGTTATATTAATCTTACGTTCCATAGTTAATGAACCTTCCGCTCGATAAGAAGTAGGTACATTTGATGTAGTTATGTCATCATATGTATATTTGATATATAATACATAATAACGATGCATCAGGTAAGGTTGATTGGTATCCATTTCATCCCAAATCTCGTAGGTAGGATGCTCTGTGAGCTGGAAGTTTATTGAAGAATTTGCTGGCTGTATCGTCAAGCTTCCTTTCTTTTTAGTTTCAGTAACCTCTGAAGGTTCTTCAAATTTTACATTGATTTTATAAGTTTCTCTATCTATTGCATTGTCTTCTTTTGTACCTGCATAGAAGAACACTGTGTTTTCGTCTACGACATGTGCTCGACGATTGTCTACTACCAATGGATCATCGCTCGAATCGGCAAAATAGATATTCATGGCAGTTGCCGAGTAATTTCCGGAATAATCATTGAATGGCAATACATGAAGCAGGGCTTTCCGCCATCCTTTTCGTTTATTGGTAATGTAAGAGGGATCTTCCTCAATTGTCAACGGCAACACCCACTCCTTCGAAAGGTTCATTTCTGAAAATTTAAACTTGATGGGGAATAGTTCCTTCCTCGAACCTGCCGGAATATGGCAGGTGGTGGAAGGAAATTCGTAATTTTCCTGTGGTAGTAGGTTATACCATAAGTCTTTTCTGAGTTCGTGAAAATTGGCTTCATTCATGGCGTTCAATGTATCCGGGTCTACAGCGATTCGTACATCAAGATCCTTGTCCAATGGAGTAGAACCGCTGACTAGTACCGGAAGGTTGTAGATAACCTCACCATTAGGCTTGTAGCGGACGTAGATGTTTGAAACCTCTCCATCATTGATTGGAGCTTTTAGTGAAACCATGTGAACATACAGTTCGTCTTTCCATTCGTCATTGCATGCACTGAACGAAAACAATGCGATGAATAATGTGGCTATATAAATATGTCTTCTTTTCATTTTTATGTATAATTTTAGATTAATCGAAAGTTTCCCATCCCGGAGCTTGTGTCATTTTACGGTTCCGTTTTAATTCATCTTGTGGCATTGGCCAAAAGTACATCTTACGTGAGAAATTTGCTTGCAGATTTTCTACTCGTATACGTTCATAAAAGCGATCCTTCTTGCTTTCAGTCATCAGTACGTTGTAGCCATAGATTTGTTCGGACTCTTCTATCGGAGCAAGTTTCCAGCGACGAAGGTCGTAGTAGCGTTGATTTTCGCCCATGAATTCTACCTGACGTTCGTGTATTAGTTTCTTGCGGAACAATGTTTGGTCATTATATGTCTCCTCGTTGTAATCAGGAACTCCGGCACGCATTCTGACAGGCAAGACAGCCTTACGGATATCTTCAGTATTTCGCGAAACTGTAATTGGTTCTCCTTCCCAAGTTGTAACTTCGTAGTTACTACTTGGAGTCAGCTCGTTTAGGGCTTCCGCATACATCAGCAGGATGTCGGTATAGCGAAGTGGTATGTCTACTTTATCATAGATTCTTCCATTGTTCGTGTTGCAGTCATTGGGACTGACAAATTTCATGATACCGATTCCTGTAGGAATCCAATAGTCGGAACTATTTTTTCTTCCGTTATCGCTACCTCTGTAGTACCATACCTGTTGATTACGCCTATCTCCATCCTGGGCGCTTGCCAATGCCCAAAAAGCACCGTTGAATGCTACGCTGGCATAGAAACGCGGTTCGCGGTTCGCATATTCTTTCCATACTCTCGGACGTATCTGCGGATAAAGTCCGCGGTTGTGTTCATCTTCCGAGACGAAACGTTTGTCTACCTCACAAGTGTCTAGGAATGTATCTAGATTGAAGCTACTTCCGTCTGCCATATCATAGGCATCACATTGTTTGATAGTCAGTCCGTGGCGGTTTCTTCCTCCCGCATTTGTGGGTAAATGATCGAGAACGAGATCTCTGACTTGATCATTTAACGCATTGTTTCCTCTCGTAAATATCAATTCGGGATTCTCGGTAGCATACAAGTCTCCATTGAAAATAGAGCGATAAGAGGCGAACGGGTCAATATCAGCCCATCCTTCCGGGAAATTTTTGTTGGAGTATACCGGGTGATAGGGAGGTCTTACGGTTGCCGGATAAGCGTTATCTCCTTTAGACTGATAAGGAGCAGTGTAGAGTTTGTATACACCAGTTGTATTGGCTAAGTCAATGACATCTTTAGCCGCTGCTGCTGCTCTGGCCCATTTGCTTTCGTCATACGTCTGAGACATTAGCATGCGTCCTTGCCAATCTGTAAAATCAGAGAACTTATCGGAGTCACCGGGGCGTGGATTATTTATCGGGCTTGCAGTATATAATAGTACTTTTGCGCGTACGGCCAAGGCGGCTCCTTTCGTACAGCGGTTGACATTCTGTCTGTCTCTCTTCTCAGGCAGCGATTGGGCGGCGAGTACCATTTCCTCACTGATGTAGTTTACTACTTCATCGTAGCTGTTGCGTGGATAGGACATGTCTATATAATCTTCATCAATGCTGATTGTTTCTTCAGGAATTAGAGGAACTGGTCCGTATTTTCTTAATAACAACCAATAAAAATAGCTTCTTAAAAAGCGGGCCTGTGCTTTATAGTCTGCTATTTCTTCTTCTGACAGTTCTTCATTAATATCTACATTGTTGATTAAGATAGAAGCTTGACGGATGCCTTCGTAGCAACGGATATATGAGTTGTTTGTCCAAGTATTGTCATATTGTCCGAATTTGAAAGCATTGTAAGTTACCGCTCCGTCGCTTTCATTAAAAATCATATCATCTGCAAAATTAGTAGTGGAATAGCCGATACGTGTGATTTCCAAATTTGTTTCTAACAGACAGTTGTAGCATTTGGCTAGCCATTGTTCCGTAAAATTCTTGCTCTTGAAAATTTTCTCTTCACTTTGACGATCTTTAAAAAAACGTTCCACGCTCAAATAGTCTGAACAGGAAGAAATTCCCAGCCCGATGACTAAAATGGTTACTACGGATAATATATGTTTTTTCATCTGTTTTAATTTAAATGTTAATTGTAAGTCCTAAGGTATATGATCTTGATAATGGATAAGCCTGACCGTTGGTGCTGCCCAGCTCCGGATCCCATAACTTAAAATTGGAGAATGTTATCAAGTTAGTTCCCATGAAGTATAAGCGAACATTGTTCAGATGGATCTTATTGATAAGGCTCTTCGGAATATTGTATCCGATTTCGAGGTTTTTCAAGCGCAGATAGGAACCGTTACGAAGCCAATATGTGGATGGGCGATAGTTGTTACTGTTGCCTCCGTAGCTTAGACGTGGGTATTCTGCATTCGGATCTTCATTTTCGCCTAATATCCAGCGATTGGAGTTTGCCATATCGGTGAGAATATTTCCCCAATCACCGTCCTTGAAGGGATATACAGTAGGACCTTCGATACAAAAAGTTGATTTGCCTGCACCCTGGAAGAGGACGTTGATGTCAAATCCTTTCCATTCTGCGGAAACACCAAAACCATAAATAAGGTTCGGGCGATTGGTTGCACCGATGGGAACTTCGTCATTTTCATCTATCTTTCCGTCACCGTTGACATCCGCATACTTGATATCACCCGGCATTACGTCACCCCAGCTCTGTTTAGGACTGTCACGGATGTCATCATAATCTTTGAATAATCCCAGTGAAATAAGTCCGCGGGTTTGATTTACACGGAAACCTTGTTGACTTTTATAAGGGTAATTACTAAATTCTTCGTCATATTTCAGAATTTCACTCTTACTGTATGTAAAATTACCTCGCAATGTCAGATTGACATCTCCGATACGTTGTTTATATCCCAAGTTACCGTCGAATCCTTTGGAAACCACCGAACCTATATTGGTAGATAGTTTCATGCCTGTTCCTGTACCATACATTCCAACGGAGAGGGGGATATAGTTACGTTCTTGGTAAATACCGTCACGTTGTTCGTGAAAGTAGTCAATTGTACCGGTCAGCTTGTCATTGAACAACGAGAAGTCGACGCCTATGTCATGCTTGGTTGCTATTTCCCAAGTAACGGCATTAGTTGCGTAGTAAGTATAGGTCAATCCATCGAACTGATAGTTTTGTCCCAGGTCTGCATAGTTGTAGTTATTGCTTGCTCCGAAAGTAGACAAGTAAGGAAAGCGTCTTTCCATATTGTCATTACCTACCTTACCATAAGAGTAACGTACTTTAAACATATTGATCCATGGTGATTTTTCTTTGATAAAAGACTCTTCTGCCATGTTCCAAGCTATAGAGTAAGCGGGGAAGAAACCGAACTGATGACCTGCTGCAAAATTCTCGGACCCATTGTAACCAAAGTTAAAGTCAACGAAGTATCGGTACTTCCAACCGTAGGTAAAACGTCCGGAAAGTCCTTGATGGCGTCTGTCAATGCCTTGCATAATGTCATCTTCCTTTTTTACAGAGGCATTGATGGTCTTATCTTGTGTATATTTCATTACAGCTCCCACCATGTGATTACCAAAGGTACGGTCGTAGTGCAGCTCTGCTTCTAAATATTCTTTTCGTTCGCCGGTTGAATTGGCTTCTTGTGACATCAATTGTTCATCTCTGATTTTTCTCATCACAAGACTACCGTCAGAAGCACGATTCTGTTCCGCTCTCCATAATTCTGGTATTTTTTTGCGGTTGATCCACTGGTAATTGTTGGTATCGAATCCATAACGTCCGATGAACTTTAGACCTTTGGTGATAAAACTGAAGTCTTGCTCGAGAGTGATATTGGTCTGTAATTTATTATTCCATGTTTCTTGATAGCCGGTTTGCGTAGCAATGGTCCAAGGATTGATTTGTTCATCGTTCGAACCGAAAGCGGGCGTATATCCATTGGAATACATGATTGGTACTGAAACTGGGTTATAATTCATAGCAGAAGCCCAAATATTGCTTGACATACCCGGCTCGTTCTTTTTGTCCAGCGAACCGGATACACCTACTTTTAGCAGTGTAGTTTTGGTGATATCCATATCCACGTTCAGACGGTAGTTCCAGCGACGATAATTGGCATTGGTATTATAGTCTTTTAGTCCTTTGTCTACTTTATACATACCGCCTTCGTCTACATAGCTTGCAGATACATAATAGCGTGCCAATGAACCACCGCCATTCATGTTGATAGTGGCACGATAAGTAGGCGCTCCTTTTTTCAAGAGTACATCCATCCAGTCTACATTGGGATATAAGTCCTGATCCAGTCCGTTACGGAGTATATACAATTTGTCTTCAGGGAAGAAAGGTTCTTGGTTGCGAGTAGTACGTGCTTCATTCATCATTGAAGCATACGTATATCCGTCAATGAGGTCTGGGGTTATGGTACGTGTGTTGTAGGTTGTTTCTACCTTTGCATCGATTTGTACCTTTCCTCCTTTACCACGTTTAGTTGTTATCAATACTACACCGTTAGCACCACGCGAACCGTAGATTGCTGTGGCAGAAGCATCTTTTAGTACAGTGAAGGATTCTATATCCTCAATATTGAGCTCGTTCATACTGCGTTCAAATCCGTCGACCAAAATCAAGGCACTTGAACCGGCTCCGAATGTCGAGATACCGCGAATCCAGAATTCTGCATCATCGTATCCTGGTTCACCGGAACGTTGTACGGCAATTAAACCGGATACTTGTCCTGCCAGATTGTTGGTCAAATTTCGAGTCGGGGCAGCGATTTCCGAAGGCTTTACCGAACTCATGGATACCACGACGCTCTCTTTTTTTTGTTGTCCATAACCGATGACAACTACTTCGTCCAATGCTTTGGTGTCTTCGCGTAACCGGATGTTAATGTTGCGCCGTCCGTTAATCTTGATTTCTTCTGTTGCGTAGCCCAGGAAAGAAACTATAAGAATATCATTTTTGTTAGGGACACTAATGGAATATCGTCCATCCATATCTGAGATTCCTCCTAATGTTGTTCCTTTTACTTTTACTGAAACGCCAATCATGGACTCTCCTTGTGCATCGGTTATTACACCGGTGACTGTAAATTTGTTACTTTGTTGTTGGCTGTTTGGTTGTTCGCCTTTATGGTAAATTGTGATTTGTCGGTCGTTGATGCTGTAAGTATTATCTGTACCGAGAAATAGCTGGTCCAAAATAGCGCTCACTTGCTGATTTTTTACATCAATATTTACCTTACGATTCGTATCGATGATTTGGTCCATGTAGAAAATTATGTATTCACTATTTTTTTCAATTTCTTGAAAGACTTGTTTCACAGTCTTTTGAGAGGTCTTCATTGTGAATAATTTGCTTTGCGAATACGAATTTGTTGCCAAGCAATGCCCTATTCCTATCAGTAGAAAAAATGAAAAGAACTTCATAATTAGCAATAATTGTTTTTCTTCAGTCTTTTTTAGACTGAATAATTGGTGTTTTTCCATACTTTTATAACGAATTAGATTATTAATATTTAAACGTGTAAGTAATTTAATTTAAGGTCGGGTGATATGCGGGTATTATCCGGCCTTATCATTTTCTAGGAAGTCATATTTTCATAGGCTATTAATTTATTTAGATTTGACATTAATATAGATTTTCTCATTTGATTCTGTTATTTGAGCCGGGACGGTTTGAATCAGCGTATGCAACACATCATCTAGTTCTTCTTTCAGATCTAGCTTGCCACTACAAGTAATATTAGCAAGCTGTTTGTCGGTAATGATTGTCTTACCATAGTACTTGCTGAGTTTTTTTGTAATAATTTCCAACCTCTCTTTTTTGAATTGGTAAAATCCATCTTTCCAAGCTATGTATTCTTGTACATCTACAGGATGTACGCTGATACCTTGCTGATCATTATATGCAAGTAAATTGTTTGGTGATAAAGTTTTCGTTTCGTTATTGTTAGTCTTTACTTCTACTTTTCCAGTGACAAGTACTACTGTTTGTATATTCTCTTTTTCGTATGCACAAACGTTAAAAGTAGTACCTAATACCTGTATGTCCATTTTATTCGTTTTTACAATAAATGGTCGACTTTTGTCGTGATAAACATCTAGGAAGGCTTCACCTTCTACATAAATCTCCCGTTTGTTCTTCATAAATTCAACCGGATAAACAACTCGTGAACTGGCGCTTAGCCAAATACGTGTCCCGTCAGAAAAAGTAATTGACGAGCGTTTTCCGGCCGGCACTATTAATTGATTATAAGTATCTTTTTTCTTATCGTTTTCAGTTTCCTGATTAATGGTTTGAGAATTGACATTTAATTTTCCCTGTTGGTTGTAATGTAGCTTACTTTCTTTACCTTGTATAGCTATCTGTTTCTTTTCGGATAGAATCAAAAGGGTTTGATTAGTAGAGACATCAGGTTTCTTTACTGCGACTATATCAGATTTTTCCATGCACTCGCTTGTCTGATAAATATTTTGCAGATACCAACCACTTACAAGGAAGACAACAATGCAAGCTGCAGCTAAAGTGCGGTATAGAATGCGTCTCTTTCTTTTGTTCTGTATTTCCAAACGATTCTGATCGGATATACATTTCCAAATGGAATCTACTTTTTGTTGAGGCAGATAGGGTTTAGGAACATGACGGAGAATATGTAGAAAATTACGCGCAATAGCTATTTCCTTAGCTAACTGCTTGTTTTCTTGAGCTAATTTATCCCAAAACATAATACTTTCCGGAGTCGGATGTTGTTCCGATTCTAAAAAATAAGCATCATTGAGTAATGAGTCTGCTTTATAATTATTATAGTCTATTTTTGAATCCATTTTATGCGTTGTTTATATAAGGACAACTCAAAAAATGGAATCTACTCACTGAACTTGTATTTTTTTTAAAGAAAATGCATTTTTTGTGTTTCTCTGAAGAAAGTGGTCAAGATACTTATCCATGCGATGCATTCAGGTGTTCCGAAAGTATCTCTTACTTTTTGTAGTGAGCGTTGAAGTAAATTGTAGGCTGATTGATAATTAATGTCCATAATCTGACATATTTCATCATATTCCATTTCTTCTATAAAACGATAATATATGATTTCTCGTTGTCTGGGAGTTAGCACATGGAGTATTTTTTTGATTTCATTAATTTGTTCGCGACGTTCTTCTTCATTGATAAAGTCATTCTCTGTTATATATTGTTCTTCCATAGAGTAGAAGTTGAAGGCATAGGATTCTTCTGAACGCTCTTTACTGAAAACATTATAGATACTGTTTTTAAGAGAAATCATCAGATAGATTTTTACATTTTGGGGTATACTTAATTTATTTTTATTCTTGTATATTCTTATAAATACATCTTGTATACAGTCTTTTATCACTTCTGTGTCAGGAGTGATTTGTAATCCATATTGATACAGTAATTGAATATGGTGTGTATAAAGCCAACTATAAGCTTCATCATTGCCTTCGAGAAAAAGTTTCCATTTAATATAACTTTCGTCTTGAATTTGCATAGATGTTAATTTTTAAATTCCGGTATCTACCGGACTTTTATCAGGAAATAACGGGCTATAAAGAATTGTCTGTTTTAATACCTGTAACTTACCGTCTTTCACAAACTTTTCACCACGTTCGGAAAGATGATCAATCATAGCTTGACGAAGCTCATTTAATTGCTGTTTGTATTTTTTATCTGTTACTACATTCTTTAGTTCATGAGGGTCTTTCGAGAGATCAAACAACTCTTCTGTCCCGGTGTGAAAACGCCAGATATATTTTATTTTTCCGTCGGTTAATGCACACCAATAATTGTCAGGACTATAGCAAGTCGCATGTTCTAAATCTATGTATTTCCTCCATTGATCGGTTTTACCTTCCATTAACCGGAGTAAAGATTGACCGTCCATATCTTGCGGGATAGAACTTCCGGCTATTTCAAGGAAAGTTGGTAATAAATCACGCAATTCTACCGGTTGGGTAATTTTGTTTCCTTTAGTAAAGTGATAGCTAGCCGGCCATTTAACGATATAAGGAACATGTACCGAACCTTGGTAAGGGTACGTTTTACGCCAATGATAATGGTCTCCTAACATATCACCGTGATCAGAAATGTAGCAGATAAGTGCATTGTCATATATACCTTTTTCTTTCAAAGTTTTAATTACTTTACCTATCTCTTCGTCAATAAATGTCACATTAGCATAATAGTGCCTCCGTGAGTCTTTTGCATATTCGTCACCGAAATTACCATAAGGAGCATCTTTTTTCACTTTTTGAGGATCCTTTAGTTTGGCATACGGCTTATCTTTACACCATTCTCCTATCCAAGGTGCAGGTATATCCCGGTTCGCGTATTCGTCCAATAAACGTTGGGGAGGATCATAAGGACTATGTGGACGGGCAAAGGATATTTTCAAGAACAATGGTTGGTTATTGATACCTTCGTAATTGCGAATCATTTCGCAAGCCATTTCTCCTGTCCATGCTGTGGGATGCAATCGTTCCGGAAGTTTATAAGTAGCTGCTCCATGGTCATTCCAACCGATATGAGTAGAATCCGGGTTTAAGCCGGGAGCTTGCATTTGGAACCATAATCGATAGTCACTGATAAAATCGGGACTTTCTACGCGTCCGCTTTCATCAACTAATGTTCCCCGGAATCCATGCAGAGCCTTTTGAGGATACCAGTGCATTTTACCAATACCAAAGCTGTAGTAGTTTAAGTCTCCCAACATACGAGGCATCTCATAACGGTATTGGCTGGCTACCCTGCCGTATCCTAGCATACCATGATGCCAGGGAGAAAGTCCGGTCAATAATCCGGAACGTGCCGGTGTACTACTAGGGGTAGAAGAATAACCGTTTGTAAAGAGTGTACCGTCTTCTGCCAAAGCGTCCATATTCGGAGAAATGACAGAAGTATTTCCCATACAATTCATGGCATCTCCACGATGTTGGTCGGATACAATTAAAATGATATGAGGACGTGTTGAAGTTTGGGCAAAAAGAAGTTGCGGAAGGATATAAACTCCCGTAGTCGCAAGTAATGAGCTTTTTAATAAAAAGGATGTTTTCATATTCTAAAGGATATCGTGTTTCCCATTTGACAAAAGTACAATTTCTTTTTGAATAAAAGAAAAATAGCCGTATTTTTACACTTCTTAAGAATCTCTTGACTAGTTATAAAAAAGAGTGACGCTATCACATACGGATAACGTCACTCTTTGCTTCTTATGGCGTCATAATCCTGACCGGATATCGACACTCTTTTTTCTACT
>ENA-OPWW01000476-OPWW01000476.1-human-gut-metagenome-genome-assembly--contig:-NODE-476-length-20560-cov-28.108071_pt1 | contig 20560 bp, 20 predicted proteins | sample MGYA00241513_ERZ502018 | MGnify/ENA primary metagenome ERZ502018 (study PRJEB25962, sample SAMEA2042987) | human gut metagenome | biome: human gut; feature: human-associated habitat; material: faeces...
AGACGATATTATATGATTCCCTTTTTGGAATAGGCTACGATACTTCTAGGATTATGCAATAAATAACATAAAAGAGGGTGCGCCATAGACTTATGACACACCCTCACGGGGTGATTTTCGAAGATTTTTGATAGACTTTATAAAAGTCGCAAAGAACATAGTAGTAATCCAGAAGCTGCCTTAACCCAATCCCCTCATTCATCAGATGCGAGAAGATATGAGTCAACTGAAAGATGAGATTGAATTCCACCGTCGGAATCGCAATCTCCCCTTGCTCCCCCAACATCACCCGATGCGAGAACTGCTCCTCCTTCACCCTCTCATAATATTTCTGAAGCTTTCTGTTATGCCAGAAGCACAACAGAAAGCTAGGCCGATAATGCACTTCAACCTCCACACCCTTATACGATGGGAACTCGATGTGGTGATAGCACGCCTTTTCATGAGGTGAGATAGAGCGGACAAAGGAGATAACCCGTTTATCTCCACCTTCCACCCAGATATCAATATCCCCAGGAGTCCGGGAATAAGGATTCGGATACATCAAGGCATTTCCCTGCCCTTTTAGGATACAGGTTCTGAATCCCTTCTTCCGGAACCACTCAGAAACCTGGATGGCAGCATCGTTCAACCGATTATTCGCCTTCTCCAACATTTGGCTTTCCTCCATACATTGGAGCAGTAACTCCTTCTCTATCCCTACATATTCAGCAGGTAGCTTCTTGATACCATCAAAGAGAACACCCACCAGGCATTGCTTCTGGCTGATACGATATAGTGCCTTCCAATCCGCCTCCTTCAAGGAAGAAGGAATCTCAGAGTCCGAGCCAATGCAGAATCTTAGGAAATCAAAGAAAATCTGAAGTTGTTTCTTCACAAGTTACTCTTTCGTCATGTTCCAAAGGAACAGGCTATTACCGATGATATATCTTCTCCACATACGCTTAGGTTCCTTAATCAAGCGATAAAGCCATTCCAAGCCATGCTCCTGCCACCAGATAGGTGCACGCTCCACGGTACCTGCGAAGAAGTCGAAGACAGCACCGATGGTACCCACATGACAATGGATGTTCAACTCATTCCAATGAGAATAAGTCCACTTCTCCTGCTTAGGAGCCGTCATACCGATCCAAAGCAAATCTGGGTTGGCAGCATTGATGGCATCAATGATAGCCTTGTTGTCCTCATCCGAGAACTCAGGCTTATACGGAGGCGAATAAGTCACCACCTTCAGGTGAGGATAATCCACGGCAGCACGCTTCACAATCAGGTCGAGTACCTTCTGCGAACTACCCATAAACATCACCGTACCACCCTTTTTCTCCAGCTTGTTCATTTCGAAGAAAAACAAGTCCCAGCCAGCTATTCTTTCCTTCGGCTGACTCTTAGCCTTAATCCACTTGCACGCCTTCACGATACTCACGCCATCCGGAATCAACACATCACCATTAGTCAGAGCATCAGCAAAAAGCTGATCCTTCTTTGCGGTGTTAAAAGAGTGAGCATTTACTGTGTTAATGAGCAATTTGCCCTCTGGTAATGAGGCCAAATCCGCCTTACTACCCAAAATTGTTAATGTTTTTAGTCGAAACATAACTATATTTGAATTAATTTTGTTATCTTCGCAGCCATAAACAGGGGCTCCACCAGAATCCCATCATTTCATGAACAAGAAACAACGATTATGACATACGATATTAATACTATATATACGAAATATAAGCAGTTTACGAAAAAGCAACGTCAGCAACTCCTTGCGGCTCTTCAGTCGCAAGGCATCAACATTGTGAAAATCGAAGCCTACGAATATACTGATGCCCCAGGCATCAAACATCTGTTTTTCTATTTTGCAGAGGATAGTAGGAAAGCTATTCCCTACTTCATGCTAGATAACGATATTTGGGAACAAATCCAATTATACATTATACAAGCTGCTAAATAGAATGATATCTGTGGTTCCATGAATTATCATTTACTTCCATCAATATCAATTCCCCAATAAGCACATAAGGATTTTAACCCATCGTCATCTTCATGCTGTTTAGTCAAAGCAGATAACTTATTTGTAAAGTCAGACGTATCATCCGCCTTCTTCATCATCTGTTTTACAACACTCTTGTTTTCTGACACCAGTTTTAATATTTCCGGGTCATCCAAAAATTCTGAACGTAGAATCTTATTCAAAGACTTTTTAGAACCTTCCAAATTACCATACAAGAAAAGCCATTTACCAAAGTACCTCAATTTGTCTTTATTGACACAAGAGTTATTAACAAAGATATCTCTTACTTCCTTGAAAACTATAGTACAGTCATATCCCATATCGTTCAAAATCGAGATTGCTTTTTCTGTCAATTCATTCGATATCGAAGTATCAGAATTACCCAGTGCATAACCACGCATAATCTCCTTGAAAGCATCAATATAGAACGCAAGTGACTTTGGATGATAAACGCATAACAATTTAAAATTATAGTCATTAGAAACAAGACTATGTTTCCATGCTTCTTGATCTAGAGATTCAAGATACTCCTCGACCATTCCTAAACAATGCTTAGAAATTTGAAGTTCCGAGGAATTCTTCATATCCCCAACGAGACTAATGGACAACGATGGAACATCTTCCAACGTTACAGAAGAAATATATTTTTTCCAACCGTTGAATCTAGTAAGGATGACATGCGATTCTAATTTTAAGTGCTCATGTATAGTATCATAATTCACCAATGCCTTTTTTACATCCATAGTTGAAACGCCATACTTACTTGTAGTCAGTTTTCTTGCAATATCAGCAACATACTGCATTGCACTAAAGTCATCTAATTGAAGCAACAAATCGCCATAACAAATATAGTATTCTATGCAGCTTGAAACTTTCTCTGTTTGTTCTTCTGTCAAAGTTCCTATACTATTTTGCAAGTATTCCCGTATATATACATTGCCACTAGAATATCGAGAAATTGCCATACCCAAAACATCTGGATACAATTCATCATCTTTTGACAATGCATTGAGCATTTTGTAAATATCATTATCATTAAGATAGATAGAAATATCAATTGGTCTATTATTCTTAACGATTTCTTTCAACCTATAAAGCAGTTTAGTTTCAATTTGAATATTCGAGGTGTTCTCAGCAACTAGCTGTTTAATTTGTTCTTTATATCTTGGAAGTTCTACCTCATTTTTCAATAAAGGATAGAGTTTCATATCTGCGAGTTTATTTACATCTAAATTCACAAGGTAATCATCCATTTTTTCATCTTCTACCACAAGACCATACTCCTCGAAATTATCTTTTCTACTTTCTACTAATTGCAAGTATTGTTTTGGTGAAATAATTGTCTTACGGTCCGATATTTTTCTATCTTCTTCTGAAATAAACTCATGTAATTTATCAATACCATTGATGTAATTTTGCAAATCAAAGCCATCATAGATATTAGCATGATAAACTGTTAGCAAGTGCGCATAATATTCTTTTTTCTCCGATATATGCTTTAGTAAAATACCATGATATTCCTCGTATTGTTTATCTCGCGTTGCGCTTCCAGGGTTACTCCTCATATACAAAGCATCCCATATAAAAGACGCTTCATGAGAACTATTATCTCCGAAATGCTTCTCCAATGCCAGGGCTGCATTCTCTATATTAGATACCGCAGTTATTGAATGATTCAAGATTTCCCAATAATTTGCTTTTCCTCTCAATTGATCAAGAACTTTCACGTTGTTATCATCCAGCTCTGCAGTCACCTCCCTTGTAAATACCACATCCATAGCCTTATCCAAAGAGAGTTGATAATACAAAGAAGATATATTGCTTGCCATGTTTTCATCATCAGAATACAGAAAATTCAATCCTTGCAAATACGATGGATTCAATATCTCTTCAAGAGGATTCTCTATGATTTTACTTCTGCCAAAGATATACAATGCGATATATTTATCATCAATTCTCTCATCACATAAATTACGAATGGTGACAAACTGATTGATAAAAGCAATTATTTTGCGAGGACTTTGCTCTTTGGTCAACATATCATACACTTGCAAAACACTATAATCCACAATAGCACTATTGCCAAAAGCCTCTTTCCATCTATCTTTGAAATAATGCATCCAACCAGACAATATTGGAGGTGGAACAGTATAGACTATGTAGAACGTTTTGTTAATAAAATCATCACCATACACAGTTATAGCATTATCCTTACCATCACACTGTCTAACCAAATTCTCAGATTGAAAGGCATTACGTATATGCAATCTATCGAATGGAACTATGATTCTTATATTTGTATATTTCTCCTCTGAAAAACAAGAATGAATTGCAGCCCAAAGTTCTTGTACTTTCTGCTTAGGCAATCGATCCATGTTGTCAATAACCAAAACTAAAACGATGCCATTATTTTGTTTCAGCCCATCATCTATTTCATGTATCCATTCTTTGAATTGTCTGCTAGAAGGTTCCTTTTCAGAAATTGTTTCAAACTTAGTCTCTTCTTTAATATCGTCTTTATAAATTAAGAAAAACTCAGAAAGGCATTTTTCCCATGTAAAATCTTGTTTGTATTTATCTTTCATCTTTCCATAATGACGATACCCGAAAAAGCCATAAGCTGCGACATAAGGTATAACTAGAACAGCTTGCTTTAACCATTCTACAGAAACCAAAGAAGCAAGATGAGTAACAAAAGGTGTCAGCAAGATCGAGAACAAGCTTACTATAGTACCAATTCCAATTGCAGGAATTGTTTTTGTAGTCGTATGTTTCTTCTTTGCTAAAAGATTCTCAAGACTATCTTTCCAACTATTTTCATTTAAGATAGGCATTTGCCCTTTCACTAAGTCAGAAGTAAGTTCTTCAAGTATCGTTCTTCTCTGAAGATCGGTCTGATGTCCCCAAGCATCATAGGTAAAGAAATGAAACTTACCACCATTCGAACCCATGGACAGTTCTTTTTGTATCATTCCAACAAGGTTGGATTTACCAGAACCCCATCCTCCATCAATACCAATAATGGTGCAATTATCATCATTGCGTATCTCATCGGAAATTTCTATAGCCAACTTTCGATGAGCACCACCTTCAAACAGGTCATCATTACAAGGAACTTTACTTAAAAGTTTACCTTTACTTGTTGTTTTCATTTATTGAATCTTCAAAAGTTATATTTAACCAGCTTCTTCTCCTTACAGATATCTAATATTAGATAAGAAACTACTTAATCAGACGTTTCATTTAACCAAGCTTGCTTGTTTATATATTGTGAGAGTAGCTTATCAATGTTATCAAACCGTTCTATAATCGTCTTCTTACTTGCTATCGTCAATGAAATTTCATCATAGAGCATCGACTTCAAAACATTACAATTCTGACTGATAGCATTTACTATATCATTATCTTCTATCAATGGTAAAATCTGATTCATATCTTGAATTAACGCAGACAATTTTCCGAACAATTCTTTCATATTGCGACCTTTGTTCCAATTTGCTCCTCTAGAAATCGTTATAAAGTTTTTAAGTTCACTATGGAAACGCTCTGAATAACTTAATATATCAAACATATGCATAAAGCTTCGGGTTTTCTCCTTATATACCTTAGCGGACTTTGCCTGACGAAAAGAATAAAAAGCACAAATAATAGAAATTATAGTTACTATTGTATTAACGTTGGTCGCATCTATCATATTCTTCCAAAAGTTCCAATCCATATTCTAATTTTGAAGAAAAATAGTCTATTTCATCATAACTCCAGCCCTTTTCTGTTTGTAGCCACTCCTCAAAATCGCTAATTGACAGATCTTCCTTGTTTTTATGCAAAGCTATCACAAAATTCATCCATCGTTCCTGATCATGGGGATGATGTGATAAAGGAAAAGCATCAACCCATTGGAAAAAAGCATTCCAAGAAAGAGGAATCTGTTCTTCAAGAGTATAACTTTCCAGATTAGTATAGACCTTATATTTTCCTGCATTAACAGGATTTAAAACACTATCCACAAAATACTGCAAAATCTTATTATATACTTCTTTGTCTAAAGAAGAAAAGCCACTATCTTGTGTTGGTACAATATTCACGATTGACAAAGTAAAAATGCCTTCCGTTTTATATACTGATAGCACCAATCTCACTTTAGGCAATCCTTCTGTGTTAATAAGAAAAGCTATATAATTGCCAAAAGTTCCCTTTCCCTTACTCTGGTCAAAAACTTGCATTCCTTCAGAAGTCGCTTTACTTTCAATACATGATAATAAATCCATTGCCGTTGCATAATCAGGCAATTCTATCTTATAATCTCTATATCGTTTCATATTTCTTTTATAAATAAATTTAATATCAGTATGTTTTTGCTCTATCGATTTACTTAAAATATTGCTTTCTGATATTTTTATATATAAATGCAGGAACTATATAGACAAAACAAAACGTAAGGAATTTACGAGATAAAGAGAACTGACTATCAAGTAATTTTCTAAACAATGGTCTGTATTCCTTTTTGAATATAGAAGTCTGTGCCATAATCGACAAGAAATCTCTTGTAGAATTACCACGTTTCATCCATAGATTCTTCCAAGAATCTACAAGTCCCCACTTCTCGAAATCACTATACATATTGGGGATACCAATAAACCGATAATAAGGTGACTTATTCATCCAAGGACGATTGAATGGCTTTCGTTGAATACATAGTGGATATTGAATATATATAATATCCCCTACGAATCCATGCAAAATTTTTCCAAGGAATTCATAGCCAAAATGTTTTGTTGTATCCAAATGAATATTTTTAAACCAACATTCACTTTTAAATATAATGGCTGATAAAAAAGTTATATCTAAAACATGGTCTTGAAGAAAACCATTCATTGAATTATATACTAGCACTTCATCGCCAATATTTCTATCTAGAACCGCTAATTTATTGATACGTTTTACATTATTATCATACCCCCACAATCTATTATAATGTATTAATGTAGGGTGATTATACTTTTCGATATAATCTAATACCGTATCTAAAAAATAAGGAGCAGGTAAGTCATCGTCACCCCACATCAGAATATATTCACCTGTTGCAGTGCTATTTGCTCTTGCGATACTATACCCGACATCCACATGTTCCTCGAATATTTTATACTCAAAATATGGCCATTTTTTATTTATAGTTTTCAAAATTTCCTCAGAACCATCAGTAGAAGCGTTATCACAAACTAAAAAAGAAACCTTATCACGATTTCTCTCCATCTGCTCTTGAAAAGCGCTCAATGTACGTGGTAAAAATTTTGCTCTATTATATGTTGGTAAAACTATTGATAAAATTTTCCGTTCCATCATTCAAAATCAAATTTTATAGTATCCGCCGGATCATACAATTTATCTGTATAAGCCAGCAAGATAAAGTCCTTATCGCTATTATTTACTACTATATGCGCCACTCCATTGGGAATGAAAACGGTCTGAGCCTTTTCAAAAGGCATCTCAATGTCTCTGCGTTCATGCGTTTCCATATCCTCCAATTTCAAAATGGCACTACCTTCAATGATGGTAAACCACTCCACTGCTTCTGGATGATAATGACCACCCTTAGCCTGACCTGGCTTACCCATAGTAAGGTAAACCTCGCCAGTATGAGAAGGTATGTCCTCCTCTGTTCCTGTAATTGCTTTCAAAAACCAACCTCTGTCGTCTGCTATGAGACGACGAGGAATGATTCTTACTTTATCTATCTGTGACATACTTAACTCTTAATATGTATCGATTACATCTGTTATCTTAATACTTGCCTCAAAGCCAGTAGCATCATGCAGTTTCTTACCGTCCAATGCCAGATATTTCATACCCACATCAGCACGTTGCACGCTACCGAAACAACCATCCGGTACTTCCTTACCCATAGCATGATGTATCTCAGTTACAATCTCCTTAACTGTTACAGTCTCTGTACCTTGGATATTATAAAGTCCTGATGGAAGATTCTTCTCAAATGCCTGAGCCAACATACGTGGTACCTCACTAACGTGTACATACTGTCGAGTTTGGTCACCAGCTGTAAAACGAAGTTCCTCACCATTGCGAATAGCATTGATTACATATGGTATCAAACGCTTTGGATTTTCACCTGCACCGTAAATCGTTGGGATGTAGAAATGCCAATGTGTGAAATCATGCTTATAAGACGACACGAAACTACTCAACATGCGCTTACTGACAGTATAGTCATTTGGTGCAGGACAAGTAGAAGTCAGAACATCTTCTTCCTTGAAGAAACGCTCTTCATGAGTCTCACCCATCTCAAAGACACTGCCAAAAGTAACGAAACGGCCTTGGTATCCAAGTTCCTTCAACTTATTGCAGATGGTGACAGGAGCTGTAACATTAAGGTTATAAATCAGGTTGAAACCTTCCTTGAGGTTTGCCTGAATACCAGCACCAATCGCATAAACAATGATGTCAGAAGTCAGCAAGCCAGAGCAATCGAGTTCTGCGTCCATCAAGTTTACCTTATAAAAATTGTCAAACTTATGGGCAGTTGGTTCATCCAGTCCATACATATCCAGGTTCCAGCCTGCTTCATTGGCATATTTGGCAATGGCAGTAGAAAGGAAGCCGTTGGTTCCTAAAATTGAAATTTTCATTATCCTATGAATTTATTGATTTCCTCCACACAGAGGTCATATACATTTTCTGTTTTATATCTCTTATACCAGTCAGAGGTGAGCATAGCACACTGCTTGGCATTCAGTCTTGGTTTCCAACCCAAGCGAGTCTTTGCCTTATTGATATTGAGCATCAAAAGGTTTGCCTCATGAAGGGCATTCGGATCAGAAACATCCTTCAACTCACCAAAACCAAAATTCTCAACGATGGCAGAAGCCACTTCCCAAACGGTCAATACACTATCGGCTTCAGGACCAAAGTTCCATCCTTCACTGTAACCTGTAGGATCATTCCACATTTTCAGAGCCAAGAGCATATATCCGGACAATGGTTCCAACACGTGCTCCCATGGACGAACGGCCTTAGGAGAACGGATATCTATCACCTTGGTTGTTTCCAAAGCTCTGATACAGTCTGGTATAATGCGGTCCTTAGCCCAGTCACCACCACCGATTACGTTACCAGCTCTTACAGATGCAAGGCTCACGGTATGCTTCTTTCCATAGTCAGCAGGATTAAAGAAAGAACGTCTCCATGACTGTATTGCTACCTCACAAGCACCCTTAGAAGAACTGTATGGATCATAACCTCCAAATGGGTCGGTTTCTACATATCCTTCCAACTGCTCATTGTTGTCATAGCACTTGTCGGTAGTAATCATTACACCCACCTTGATACTCTTAGTAGCACGGATAGCTTCCATTATATGAATAGTTCCCATGACGTTCACATCGTATGTCTCTACAGGAATCTCATAAGAGAGACGAACCAAAGGCTGTGCAGCCAAATGAAATACGATTTCAGGCTGATACTCTGCAAAGATTTGCTTCATCTTCTCTCCGTCACGAATATCAGCACGGATATCAGCCTTTATCTTAGAACCGATGCCTGAAAGTACAAAGTTGTCACGCTCAGAATATGGGTCTAGACCTACACCTACAACCTCTGCACCCAACTCATGAAGCCAGATACACAACCAGGAGCCTTTAAAACCTGTATGACCTGTTACAAGGACTTTCTTGCCCTTGAAAAATCCATCAAATACGTCTATCATTATGTTTTCTTATTTACCAAACTTTCCAAGGAGCTTTATTTTCGCTCCACATTTTCTCTAACTCCATATTATCTTTCAACATATCCATAGGCTTCCAAAAACCAGTATGTTTATATGCATGCATCTCACCATCTGAAGCTATTTTCTGCAATGGTTCACGCTCAAACATCACAGGATCAGCATCCTCTGGAAGATAATCAAAAATTTTCTGTTCACATACAAAGAAACCTGCATTAATCCAGTTTCCTTCCCCATCAGGTTTCTCTTCGAAAGACTGAACTATATTTGTCTTTGGATCAATGTGAACAGAGCCAAAGCGTCCAGCTGGTTTATAAACTGTCATAGACAAAGCCTTTCCACTATCCTGATGCGCCTTGATGGTATCGCTGATATTTAAATCTGTAACGCCATCTCCATATGTCAGACAGAAAGGCTCACCATCCAGATATGGACGAATTCGTTTCAATCTACCTGCAGTCATCGTATCAAGACCTGTATCAACCATTGTAACCTTCCAGTTCTCAGAATGATTTTCAAGTAACTTGACTGAATTGTCTGCTAGATTCACTGTTACATCGGTATTATGAAGGAAGTAATTCATAAAATACTCCTTTATAACATATCCTTTATAGCCACAACAGATTATAAACTCATTTATGCCATGAGCTGCATAAATCTTCATGATATGCCAAAGAATTGGTTTTCCACCAATCTCAATCATAGGCTTTGGCATGTACTGTGTCTTTTCGCTGAAACGTGTACCACGTCCTCCAGCAAAGATAACTGCTTTCATATCTTTAACTATTATAGATTATACTTTTCCACCAACTGCTATATGAAGCAGCGTTGGTATATATTTCTTCAAAATTTTAAATATCAAATAAAACAATGCAATGATGAAAATCGGATACAAAATTGGTATCAAGATAACAGCAATCTGATATATGACTCCAAAAGGCTTCAATACTTTCAACAATATTTGAAGCATATATCCCATATAAGGCTCATGAGCCAAATAGATAAAGTAAGAGGGTATACCTAAAGTCATCAATTTGACTCCAATTGTCTTATGTTCTAAATGCAAGCAAATCGCTATTACAGAAACGACCATTGAAACATTATAAGCTATAGACAATAACCTATACATATATCCTTGGCTTAACGTATCTTCCGTATAGACAGAAGAATAGCAAATGATCAAAATGAATGCCGTTCCATAAAGATATAACTGTTTGCTTTTTATCCATGCAAAAGGTTTGATTCCTTGAATAGATAAGTACCCCCCCATAATGAAGTACAATATAGAAGACATTGCTATATTCAGTAAGCTGAAACCAAGGATTGTTAAGGCAATGAAAACTAAAATCACCAAAACTGATACCTTATCTAATCGCAGTACTTGATATAATATTGGAGCTAATAATACGCATACCATTAAATCCCTCAAGAACCACAATGTAGACAAAAAGGGGGAAGTCCCATCTCTCAGATTCCAATAAGATAAAAGAAAATCATAAGTATCAAAATCATGAATAAGTTTCATGTTACCTGCTCCAAACAGTGATGCTAATCCTAAAACATCTTGAATAAACCAAGTTACAAATATAGATAATGAAATCCAAAACAAATACGGAATGAACAAACCTCTAATACGACTTTTTATTTTGTTACCATAAGACCCAAATCCTTTGTAATTAAGAAAGAACAGGAATCCAGAGCACATAAAAAAGCCAGGCACAGCAAAATTCACTAAGACTCGAGTTAAGAAATCATAGTAAGATTCCACTAATGGCGAACAATCTGTATATTTCTTTATAGCAGCATGGATAAATATTACACCAAACATGCATATTACTTTTGCTAATGTAATAGCTCTGCTTTCTTCTTTTGTCAATTGTACCATTTTATATATTTTTTTGTTTTTTATTTTCCAACCAGCATATTAAAAACAGAATTCTACTTAGATGATACTTCATACAAATCAGAAAAATGCGATGCTTCAAAACCATTTTACCGATAGGATAATTCTGATAAAGAGACTGCATTAAAGCATGTTTACACCGCTCAGATATACGATGAAAAACTCTTGGTTCATCACATCCCAATGCCTCGTATTTAACAATGCTTCTAAAGAATGAATAAATACATCGCTGATAATGCAACTTATATTCACACTCAGAGAAATGCTCATCAAGTTTTTCTTTTACTCGATTCAAGAGAGCTACATATTTAGAAAACTTTTGACTCGAATAAGTTCGAGATAATGAATTTGGATTGAAGCGCCAGTAATACAATGCATCTTTAAGATAACCAATTCTCTCGCATTTCGACAAAAAATCGATATGAAACAATAAGTCTTCCGATGGATACAATCGTTCAGACTCATATACGATATGATTATCCCTTATAATGCTCGTCTTATAGACGCCATGCCATACCGATACCAGATACTTCACATCAGAAGGATAATCTGGTAAAGTTCCAACCATATCCAAGAGAAAAGCATTAGAGCCCTTATAGCTATCTATAAACAGATTCTCTTTTTGCTTATTAGCAGGTTGAACTTTACCATCATAATCAAAATTGTAATCACAATAGCACACATCCAGATTTCTTTCTTTAGACACTGCATATAGCTTCTCGAACATGTGTAAATCCACATAATCATCCGAGTCGATGAAGGCTACGTATTCTCCTTCAACCAATTTCATACCTGCGTTACGAGCATCACTAAGCCCACCATTCTGCTTATGAATAACCTTCACACGAACATCCTTCTTTTTATACTCTTCACAGATATGAGGACAGCCATCAGGGGAACCATCGTCAACGAGAATCACCTCAATATCTCGTAAAGTCTGATTGAGCAAGGAATCCACACATTGGTGCAGATACTTCTCAACATTATATATTGGAACTATTATACTAACTTTTATCATGCTTGTTTTTTAATTTACTAATATTCTCAACAACTTTATCAACAATGTGGGTTACTTTATTTCCAAATACTCTTTTAATTACCTTTCGAACAAAAAAGAAACGTTTGAGATTATTAGATCCCCAAGAGAAATCAAAATGATGAATAGAATAAGTATTTGATGTTATATTCAACTTACCCGTTTCAAAATCCTTTGGACAAAAGTATTCTTTTGGATAAACAGAAATTCCTGCTATCTTTTGTATTTCATCTTTTATCTCTAACCCGTATTTTTCTAAGAAAGCACTCATCACATCAACAACAGTCATAGTGTTTTTTGTTCCATCAGATAGAATATAATGTTGTTGGCTATAATATTCTATAATTTCATGTATAATCGGTAAATTTGCTTCCATGCCAAATCCTAAACCAGGATTTACACCTAAAGTACCGATTTTTTCGGTAGCAGTATGCTCACAGCCCATAAAGGCGCCTTTACTAATTATGGAATCTAGTGGTTTGACAATTTCAACATCTGTATCAAAATACAAACCTCCATATTTATATAGTATATAAAACCTAGCAAAATCACTAACAAAAGCATACTTCTTAACTTGATATGCTTCCTTAACATACGGAATCATATTCACATCAAAATTGCTCTCATTCCATTCCTTAATTTCATAATCAGGAAGAAATTTCTTCCAAGAAGCTATGCATTTCATTGCTGAATCTGGCAAAGGATTACCACCAAACCAACAATAATGAATTATTTTTGGTATCATATTAATTATTTATAATCGTTTATTTGTACTTAATGAATCTAGACAATATAAAGAGAATATATAAAATATCAAAATTGGAGCATCGGTCATTAATGCATTATTGGCATTTAAAAGTGCGAAAAACACGAGAAATGTCAAATTAAACTTTTTCTTATTAGAATTTATGCTCTTTAAACAGAAGTAAACTAAGATGCACCAACACAAAGTAAATACGAAGCCATTTGTAACAATAAAATTTGCCAAAGAATTTTCTATAGCAAATAAAGAATATTTTGAAGTTATTAATTCTAATCCATTTTTCATTCCAAACAAGAATTCTTTCAAAGGAAGATTTCCAATAATACCTAACAGCATATATCTAGTATTGCTACTTTCGTCTTTTGCTGATAAAGAATACTCAAAAATTCTATTTCCAAATTGATATTTTACAACTAAAAATGATAAGAAACAAACAGCAAAACCAATAAACAATAAAACAAAAGATTTTTGCCTATTATTCAGCACCCCACTTTTAAAATCGTTGTATATAACAAAAGTACCTAATAGTCCAATTAGATAAATTGAAGATCTAGTATTAAAGGCAAAAAGTGTAATTACACCAATAGCAAACAACCCATATCGATAGAGAACTTTCCCCTTAGCCATCAGAAAGAATATAGATAATATACTTACTAAAAAAGCATTTTGCAAAGGGTGTCCATGCAAACTAAAAGCACGCATTTCATTATCAAACATATATTGTATATTATCTTGGTTCATATTACTCAAATCTGCAAATAGAATAGTTCGTGTCATAACTTCTATCCATGCAACCGAGCACTCAACAAAAAAGAACACAATGAGTGTATATTTGATAAAATTTACATAATTATTAGTATTTCGCAATAGTGCTATTAAAATAATGGGTTCTATTGCGTTATTAACAAGAACAGCAAACATAGCGCTTCTATTCATCAACCCTGCAATAATTAACATGCATAAACACAAAAGAGCCATCATTTTTTCCCTTTCCAAAAAATAGATATTTTTCGAAAGAAAATAAAATAGCACTAAAAAAGGTAAAGTTCTATAATGCACAGCACTAAAAAAACTGTTTACCGGCAATGATAATCCTAAAAAAGAAGCCAAAGAACTACCTATAAAAATTGTCAAAACTATATATAATTTGAATAAAACAGACTTCATTAAATTATTTGCAATATATATAAAACGAGTTTATTTAACATTTACGATATCAAAGGACTTTTCTCATCTTTAAAGAGAACAATATATTGACAATTTGGCTATCCAATTATTATTGGACGCCAATACCACTTTTCATTTAGTCATATTTTTTTAATATCATTTTTCCAATATGATACATTTTAAAAAACGCCAATAGAGCAAAAAGTTTTTCTCTTTTTGACAACCGAAATGAAAAAGAATCCCAAAAGCAGGATGGGTAATATCTGTAATACTCATCTGCATTTATTATTTTATTTTTCACAGCTTCTATTTTCGTCTTTAATGCTGTAATTCTCAGTATCCCTTCAAAATCCTCAGGAAGTAACATTCTGTATTGTTCTATCAATCTTTTCCACATCAAATAAGTATCATTATCAAACTTCGAAGTTATAGATGTTTCATTATCTTTAGAATAATGATAAAATCCATGCTGCAAATACCTAACCTTTAAATCTTTTTGCAATAGTTGAACAAAAATCAAAACATCTTCACAGTAATTTATCTGGGGGATAAATCTAACATTATATTTCTTATACAATGAATGTTTAATAAGCTTATGCCACAACGCACCAAACAATCGGTTGGAAAGAATATCTTTCAAAACATCTATTGGTTCTTGACTTCTCAGCTTTTGAGAAACATAAAACTGTTGATTATTTTTCTGAATATAATAGTCTGCAATAATAATATCAGCATTCGTTTCTTTTGCTTTATTATAAAAACATTGTAGCATATCAGGCTCTACCCAATCATCACCATCAGCATGAATAGAATACTCACCTCTTGCTTCATCTACTCCTAACTGCCGAGCAGAAGCAACGCCACCATTTTCTTTGTGAAAGACACGAATTCTATTATCTTTAAGTGCATATTTATCACAAATTTCTCCAGATCCATCCTTGCTACCATCATCTATTAAAAGAAGTTCGAAATCAGGAAATGTCTGTGCCAACAGACTATCCAAACATCGTGGTAAAAACTTCTCTACATTATATACTGGTACAATAACACTTATTTTTGGATTAGCTTGCATTTTTACTTTATTTTAAAACATTAAACTAAAAAGACATGGATTCCTTATATTGTATCTTGGATTTTATCTACAGACGAAAAAACGATTATACCTTATGAAGAAATACCTTCTATCACCTAAGTAACAAGTCTATCTTTTTGTCCTTATTTATAAAATACTGTTTCCACTATAAAAGAGGGGCAGTTATGTTAGTCCATTTTACTTCTATATAAACTTTTCAATTTATATTTAATGAAGCGAATTATATCTGTTAAATAGATATTGATATATATATGACTCTTGCTACTACTAGTCTTACTTCTTTTCTGTGCCTTCCAAAAATATTTAAGAATTTCTATCCTTTGCGTATAACAAAGCAAATGTTTTGGATAATAGCATAAATCTAAACACCAGCACCAACTGTCAGTCAAATAAGAGTCTATCATTTTTCTAAACGTTGTTGATAAATTCAAATGTGATGTAACCTCTTCGCTATAAAGAAGTACTTTTTCAAGTATTAAAGGATCAAGCCATTTTCTTCTCATCAAAGAATTAGGTGTTTTTTGATAGTTATATGAATCACTACCTAAAACTTTAACTTTGCTTACATATCTACAATAACAAAACGTAAATATTTCATCCTCTCTCAAATCAACATCCTCTTTAAATCTAATCTCATTTTCAGATATAATTGAAGCTTTAAATATTTTGTTCCATGTAGGACCAAAGAAATTCCCCAAAGAAAAAATCCCTTCCATAACATTCATCGAGCTCTCAAAATCAACCGTTTCTGTTTCAGGAAATGTTTTTTTTTCCATGACTTTTTCTGTTGTTTCTTCCACTAACTTATAGCCCTGAAATATAAGATCAAAATTATCTATATCTTTTGAATAATTTTCCAAATGAGTTTTATCTAAAAAATCATCAGAATCTACAAAAAAGATAAACTCACCTTTTGCCTTATCTAATCCCAGATTTCTTGCAGAGCTAACACCCGCATTAGCCTTATGAAAAACTTTTACGCGAACATCCTTTGCAACATATTCATCACAGATATCTCCAGACTTATCCTTACTTCCATCATCAATGAGAAGCAATTCGAAATCAGAGAATGTCTGAGAAAGAATGCTATCGATACAACGACGGAGATACTTCTCCACGTTGTAGACTGGTACTATCACACTTATTTTTGGATTCATGTTAATTATTAATTTCTGTTTCTATCATTATCTGTTATGATGAAATTGAGAATAATCCATATCATAATCTACGAATTTATATTCTCTAATAAATATCTCATTGATGATTCTTTAAACTTATCATATATATTATACACCTTGTCATAATCGATTTGTTGAAGAGTACTTATATCGCAATTTGCCTCAACAAGCCTCTCTTCAAGGCCAAACATCTTTAAAAGTGATTTAAAACGAGACATGCCTCGTTCTTTATTGCCAACAACAATAAATTGCTTTTTGAAGAGTATAGAGAATACACAGGCATGGAAAGAATCTGTAATGACAAATTCTGCATCATAGAAACCACGAAGCCATGTTTCCACAGAAGGTTTTATTCGTTGCTGCAATGGTTTTGAATCATCATACTCAAACTGATTATTCACAGAAAACGGTACTAAATGATTATCAGTAGCTACTTTATTTATCAAAATGTCTATTTCTTCCGAGTCATCTAAAACGTAATTAAGTAATGTTCCATCACTCCTTGAGGTCTTAGCTTTTTGCAACAATGTTATATAATCATCCATATTCAAAAGCATTGTCGGATCTAATACAAGCAGAGCATCTACATCAAACTTTGTTTTACACAACTTTATACCATCAACTTCTCTAGTCGAAACGGCATCAAATTTACAAAGTAAATCTTTACATTTTTCAGTTTGTTCTTCATCATATTCCCAGTTTTCTGTACCAAAAGATGCAGCATAAGCTATTTTTTTAACATTCCAGTTTTTTGCAAAATCTAAATAAGCATTTTCTATCTGCTGTCCCAACCACAAACTTGGGAAATAAAGAATTCTCCATACTTGATCACTTCCAACAACAATAACATCAAAATCTTCTTGTTTCAGTTCTTTAAAACTGCGTATCTCTTTCCGATGTATATTAGAATCAATAAATGGCTGAATATATTGAGTGATAACAGAGCGAACGTTATTATAATAACGTTCAATGAATACTCTGTCAGTTTTACCCACAAACTTCAATATAGCTCGCTTAGCAAAACTAAATGGCAATTTCCAAAGTGGAGGTAGAAAATTCTTGTTTGGCGTATCGAACACCACCACCTCATGCCCCATTCTTTCCAAAACTGTTTGCAAGGCATAAGCCTGCAAAATCCCTCCATAATTAGTATGGAGAGGTAATGTTAATATTCCTATTCTCATTCTTCATTTCCTCCTTCATCATTATTATTATCTCGATAAGTTCGATTAATTCCCTTTATAGACACCTTGAAACCGTAATGCTTCAATCTACTTGATACACTTCTAAAGCTTACCTTACTAAAAAAAGGTATTTCAGGACGTTCCCCTACCTCAAGATTATCCTTGGCTATGGCAAAAATAACCTCATATTCAAGAGCAGAGATATTATCAGTTTCAGGAACTTGAAAATTCTCGCCCAATAATCTATTTGCATTTTGACGATATGCTAAATCAAAGAAATTCTCTGCAGAGACATATCCTTGGAAGAACAAATGACTAAGAACACTTGAACCATTATACTTTTTTACGTGAATAAACTGTTTATCACGAGAGTAAATATCACAAAACTCTATTGGGTTTCCACCTTGATAAACAGTTCGCCTGTCCATCAAACAATATCTATCGGGATATTCATTACAAACAGCAACATTATAGTCTTTTTCATCCTTCCACGCATAATCCAACATCGGTATATCAGACAACTCAGCATCTTCATAATACTGTTGTACTTTATGCACGTAATCCTGATCTACCTCATACCATTTGCCATCATTTAAGAGGTACTGATGTCCTTCACAATTCAAGTCTGCATACAAGCACCTATATACTGGCCAATTTCTTACCGGAGTTTCTTCAGCATTTAAGCAAGTTACCTTTTTCTTTTTGATATCATTTAGAGAAAGATCGTTGCCATATTCGTCTTTAATAATTTCAATAGATAAATCATCATAAATATTATCTGTTTTCAACCTAAAGGATTCCAAAGAGTAATAATCTATTATCTCAGGTATAGATGTCCATATACGAGTAGTATTCGTTGAATTAAACTCTTCTAGCAGAAGTTGATCAAGTCTCTCAATTAAAGTCTTATCTTTAATCTCCTGTATTTGATTAATCCAATCGAAACCTGCATCACGATAATGATTACTTTTGTAAAGATGGTAACAATGCGTTAAGAATTCCTCTAATTCGTCATAGCTTTTATCTGTAGAAACAGAAAGAGAATCTGCACCAGATATTGTACCAGACAATTCCCCTTCAGAAGCTTTACCTGACACCGACTTCAACAAATCCCTATCGACATCAATATTAAAATTACGAATCTCAGCTAATGCACTCGACTGAATTCGGTTGTTCAGAGGTACAGCCTCCATACTATTTATGTCAATACTACGCAACTTATCTGCATCTACACTATTCAGTGTTGCAAGTAATCCGAATCGTTTTTCAACTACATTTGATTCGAGTAAAGATCTGCCAAAGCCAAAACAAACTGCAAATATGCGATGTACATTTTCACCTACATCTATTTGATATAAGATAACTGCAGACACACTTTTACCTTGTAAAGACTCTAAACCAACATATTCACCTTTAAGAAAGCTATTCACCCACTTAGGGCTGACAGGTTGATTATTCTTATAATACAGAATCAATCCGTTAGCCAAAGTAAGCGAAGGTATACCAGGCTTTAAAACCCAGTTTATTGGTATCCCTTCTTTTATTAATGATATTGACAATTTTGTTTTTGCCATATATGATTCTCCTATTTTTATTATCTATATCTATTCTATCCTAGACTCTCCATTCGCCCTTCTGATGGATTTATCCAATCCCTCTATCAATCTATCATACGACCATTTCTCTATCGAGACTTTCGATTGTATATCACCAATACAGCGTCACCACTATATTACAAGTAGTTACACCTATCAGTTTTTTGAAAAATGTTATATTGTATCATGCTTACTGAGATTCGAGAGATTCGTGTTCAAAAATCAACATTCAACATTATTTTCTTAGTCTCCCACAGATCTCACGGATTAACACAGATTTCTTAGACCTATTCGGTCTCAGGTGGTAAATCTCACTCTGCTCTTAAGGATTCTATCACAAACCTTTCGAAGCTCGCCTTATAGCCACCGTCCATCGGGCAGGGATCGTCGGGATAGGACTTGTGATACTCCTCTTCCATGTTGTCAAGATAGTCCATTATCTGCATCACCTGGTCTTTGGTGCTGTGATGCTTCTTCAGCGAAGAACGAAGCAGGCAGTAGGACTGGGTATGACTGGCATAACCCTCTTAGACATGCTTGACTGAATTCTCATTCATGTGGCCAGCCACCTTTAAGGTGCGTACCACATTAGTACTGTCGCCGAGGATGGTATCCGTCAAAGCGCCCAGTGCCTTTTGTGTTTTTGTAAATCGTTTCATTTCTTAATATATTTAAAAATTCTAATCTTTTCTGTTAAGCTATCGTAAATTACCGCATTTTTGTACCTATATATGTAGGTACAGGATTCTTGGCGGTCTCAACCTTTTTTCTTAAATTCGCAGCAGCTTTCGTAACCATCTATATTTCCATACACCCTCTGAACCACCTTTATGTAAAGGCGATTCTAGAGATGTTAAAAATAAAAAATGATTGGATTTAACATTTATTTTTGCATAAAGCA
>ENA-OPWW01000482-OPWW01000482.1-human-gut-metagenome-genome-assembly--contig:-NODE-482-length-20375-cov-1.822785_pt1 | contig 20375 bp, 10 predicted proteins | sample MGYA00241513_ERZ502018 | MGnify/ENA primary metagenome ERZ502018 (study PRJEB25962, sample SAMEA2042987) | human gut metagenome | biome: human gut; feature: human-associated habitat; material: faeces...
TATGGTGTTTTTCGTTCAAGGACAATATGATTTCAAGAAAATTATCCGTCTGGCAGAAAAATATATGTCGGATATTCCTGCAGTGGAAATTGAGAACCGCCGTACGCCTCCGCCTCTTTATATTCCTGAACATTTAACGGTAACTAAAGACACACATCAGGCACATGTAATGATTGGTAGCCGTGGATATAATGCATACGACGACAAACGTACCGCACTCTATCTGCTGAATAATATCCTCGGCGGTCCTGGAATGAACAGCAAACTGAATGTTTCTCTTCGTGAACGCAGGGGATTGGTTTATAATGTCGAATCCAATCTGACTTCTTATACCGATACAGGTGCTTTCTGCATCTACTTCGGGACGGATATTGAAGATATGGATACTTGTTTGAAATTGACCTATAAGGAACTGAAACGAATGCGGGATGTGAAAATGACTTCTTCTCAGTTGGCGGCAGCCAAGAAGCAGTTGATCGGACAAATCGGGGTGGCCTCCGATAATTTTGAGAATAATGCGTTGGGCATGGCGAAAACTTTCCTGCATTACCATAAGTACGAATCATCCGAGCTTGTCTTTAAACGTATAGAGGCTTTGACTGCAGAGACTTTGTTGGAAGTTGCCAATGAGATGTTTGCTGAGGAATATTTGTCAACGCTGATTTACAGGTAGTATTGTGAGATTGCTATGCAGTAAAAGATAGTGGTATACGGATTAAACCATTTGGATCCATCCCCTTGTATTAACTCTATACCGTTATACTAGAGGATAATACAGGAGGATGGTAATTGGTTATTTAATCACAACATTTTTATTGTTTATATACAAATTTTCATGCCTTGCTAAGTTATAAAGGTTGGTTTCTGGACCATTTGATAACCCTGTTTTAGTATTCCACTTTGTAATCTTTGTGTAGATGTCCTCCTTTCCAAGCTTTTTTGCTAGTCCAATCTGCGTATGCATCTGTCCAAAACGGATCATCAGCGGGAAGACCGAGAGGTAGAAAACTTAAGGTTGCCATATAAAGGCTGCCAGTGGAGGTATAACCATCAGCACATTCTGGCTGATGACCGTTGAAGCCAAGCACTAACCAACCATCCTTATCGAAGTTCTGATTTCCCTCATACATATTTCGGTGTACGGCAGTCAGGGCGCAACGTACTTGGGCGGGAGAAACGTGTGAGGGCAATTTTTTGCGTAGAGCTACGTCTGCTAACGATTGGAATGCAGCGGTACGATAAGTAACCGAACGTCCGAAAGCGGGATATGTGCCATCGGGAGCTATCATACGTTCACAAAATTCAGAGTGGCGTATCATGCGGTTCATAGCTTCGTCTAGCTCCTTCTGACTTGCCCAACGTTTAGGTAAAAGATTTTCCAGCATAGCTACCATCATAGAATGCATCACGTAGGCGTTATAATTATCCATACTGAATGATGGACCATCACTATACCAGCCATCGCCTACATACCATTCTTTTACCTTGTTTTTACTTACACGAATACGGAACTGGTCGTATTGTACACCTTTTCCCAACAGAAATGATTCTGTTAGTCCGGTGAAGAGTAACCAGTTGTTGTAAGCACCAGTACGATCACGTAAGGATTGGAAGGATTTAATATAGCGTTCTTTTGTAACTTCATCCAATGGTTCCCATAAAGCTTTGGGGGCGCGGAGGAAGGCATGTACCAGATAGGCGGCATCTACGATAGGTTGAGCGTGTTTGGTGAAGTTCAGTAAGTCGGGTGATGCAGGATCTACTGCATTTTTTAATCCTTTCAGTACTTCTTCACGCATCTGCTTGCGTAGTTTGCCTTCTTCTGTATCATCATCGGGGAGTGCTAGCCAAGGGGCAACCCCGGCGAGTGTGCGGCCTACAGCTTCCAGATGTGTCATGTCTTTGTAGCCTGCTGTTTCACCGCTACGGGTCTCAATGGGCATATTCTGGTGTAGTGTTCCTTCTGCGAGGTTATGGATGACAGGATATGATATTTTCCAAAGTAGCTTTACCCATATGGCGCGATCTTGGGTGCCAGTGGTTTGAATTTCCGTCATGGGAATATTCTTCTTTCCTTTTTTCTTGTCTTTGGCTTGTACTCCTATTGGCAGTAGTATTATAGCCGTTAGTAAACAGATTAGATAATTCTTTCTTTTCATGTTTTTTCCTTTTATTTATAGTGGACTTTTTCCGTCCAGCATTCGGTTATAACGATGTAAAGCTTCGATGAAATAGTAGTCGGCATACGTTAGCGGCACATCTATTTCTGAATTGTGAGGTACGGCACCTACACTATGCATCAGTATAAAGTTTGCATTCTTACCTAGCTCGGCGCGGTAGTTGGTACTACCTAGTGCATGTAGAATCTGTTTGGCACTTTCCAGATATTTCTTGCTTTTGCTACCTTTGCTATAAGTACTCAGTTCCAGTAATGCCGAAGCTACGCAGGCTGCGGCGGAAGCGTCGCGGTAGTTATTTACCATTTTGCAGGCGTTGGAACGGATACCGGGTGTGTAACCTTCTTGAAAGGCGTTAAAGTCCCACCAGGCAACCTTGTCGGAAGGAAGGTTGGGATGATCAAGGTAGAAGTCTGCCATCTTTTCTGCAGTTTTCAAGAAGCGTTTGTCTTTCGTCTCACGGTAACACATGGTAAATCCATAGATTCCCCAAGCTTGTCCACGTGACCAGGCTGAATTATCTGAATATCCCTGAGAAGTCTCTCCTTTGATGGGCTTGCCTGTTTTTTTATCATAATATATGATGTGGAAGCAACTGTAGTCCTTACGTACTTGATGGTGCATTACTTGTTCTGCATGTGAAATAGCCACTTTACGAAAACTTTCATCACCCGTCACTTTGGAGGCATGGAATAATAGTTCTAGATTCATCATATTGTCGATGATAACAGGAAAATCATATACTTTGTCACCGTGCCAACTGCGAAATCCATTCCATGATTGAATGACTTTTGCTTGAGGGCGGAAACGTGTACAGAGTGAACGTGCCGATTCTACTAATATGTCCTCATATTCGTCTTTTGGTGCGAAGCGATTGGCATTACCATAGCTGCAATACATCATGAATCCAATATCATGATTGTCTGTGAAGGTCTTTGCGGGTTCCATTTGATGTGTATAAACTAAGGCAGAGTCTTGCAAAGCTTTGTCGCCTGTGTAGTTTGATAGATACCATAATGTACCAGGGAAAAAGCCTGCTGTCCAAAGGTAAATACTTCCTTTGCTGGGAGTACCGTCTTTGCGCATACTGTGTGGCATGATAGCTTTTCCATTTTTTCCTTGTGCAGGGGTTTGCATCATCAAACTATATTGTTTGGTGGCGAATTCCATATTCTCTTTGATAAATGCTTTTTCTGCTTGGGGCGTTTGAGCTTGTGCGGCAGTTAGTGAATATGCCAATGCAGTAAGTACAATCCATCTTTGGGGGATTGCCGGATTCTTCTTTATAAATTTAATCATGTTATTAGATATTATATGTTAGATGTTTTTATGCTGCAAAGTTATTCCTATATAAAATAGGTAGGGGGATATTCCGTCCATTCGAAGGGGAGTTTGTGTTTTCACTTTTGTTTTTAACGTTTTGTCCGGTAAGAAGCTTTTTTAGGAAAGAAATCGTTAATCCTCTCTCTGTTGTGTTAAAATAGATTTTTTTCATGGAGAAGACAAATTCAGTACCTGAAATAGATGAAATATCCTCTTTATTTGAATGGAATTATTCACTTTTGTGCTGGTAAATAATTAACCCTTTATCTAAAATAAAACTTTTATTATGAAAACAAAAAACTCTTTATTATTATGAAAAAGAAAAGTGGCATAATTCTTAGTGCGCTTCCTTTGTTGACTTTAGGTCTTTGTTTCATTTCGAATTCTTCATTCGCAAATGGAGTAAATGGAAATGAGGTGATTTTAGTTAATTCTATGGGAGCACAACAAAAAACGGGCGAAATCCGAGGTGTTGTTTTGGATGGAAAAACGAGTGAACCAGTTATTGGTGCAGCTGTCAAAGTAAAGGGAACTACTGTTGGTACTACTACTAATCTTGATGGTGAATTTATTTTGAAAGCATCAAAAGGAGATGTGCTTATCATTTCTTATTTGGGGTATGAGAGCAAAGAAATCAGTATAAGTCATTTGAAGACTTATACAGTTGAGTTGAGTGAAGCTACTGAATCATTGGATGAAGTGGTTGTGACTGCTTTTGGCGTAGGACAAAAGAAAGAAAGTTTGGTTGGTGCTGTGACACAGGTGAGACCTGCTGAATTAAAGGTACCTTCTTCTAGTTTGTCTACTTCATTTGCCGGACGTCTTTCGGGTGTCATTGCTGTACAACGTAGTGGTGAACCGGGTGCCGATGGGGCCAGTTTCTGGATTCGCGGTAAATCTACCTTTAGTGGCGCAACTGGTGCACTTATTATTTTGGATGGTGTGGAAATCAGCAGTACTGAATTGAATTCACTCGATGCTGAAGCTATCGAGAGTTTCTCTATCTTGAAAGATGCTACTGCTACTGCGCTATATGGTACACGCGGCGCCAATGGTGTAATGATTATTACTACCAAAAGTGGTAAAGATCTCGACAAGCCTATTATTAACTTTCGCTTAGAGGGAGCCTTGACCTCGCTAACCAAAGTTCCTGAAATGGCTGATGGTGTAACCTATATGGAAGCTTATAATGAAGGAGCCGCTCGCCCCACTTCGGCTGCTACTCCCTATAGTAGGGAAAAGATAGAAGGAACACGTGCCGGACTCAATCCCTATCTTTATCCTAATGTAGATTGGTATGATGAGATGTTCAAAAAAAATGCTTTTGCCCAGCGTGCCAACTTCAATATTCGTGGAGGTAACAAAAAAATGGACTACTTTATGAGTGTGGGTGTGAAACACAGCGATGGTAACTTGAACTCGTTGAGCGAGAAATATGGTTTCAGCTATAATAATAACATCAATGTAACCAACTACGATTTTATTAATAACTTGAATGTACAAGCGACTCCTACTACTAAACTGTCATTGGGTTTGAATGCCTCTATTAAAGATTGGAAAGGACCGAATGCTAGTACAAGTTCTTTATTTGCATCTACTATGGAACACAATCCTGTAGACTATCCTGTTTCTTTTCCTGCTGGTTATGGATATGATACCGAAGATATTATGTGGGGGGATAAAAGTGGGGGCCCATTTGCTACCGGTGGATATATGAATCCTGTAGCTGACTACGTGACCGGATACAAAACAAACCATACCAGTATTATTACTGCCAATTTTAAGTTGCAGCAGGATTTGGGTATGTTTATAAAAGGATTGGCATTCAATGGATTATTCTCTTACAAAAACCATTCAAGCAGTAATGCCACTCGTGTGAGTGACTATAATGCTTTTGAGGTCGCTTCTCAAAATGACGAAACCGGTGAATATACTCTTCGTAGAACGGGCAATGAACGTGGTACTGCTATTAAAACCTCGGGCTCGCATAGCGGTAACCGTAAACTCTATCTGCAAGCTACTTTAGACTATAAACATACCTTTGGCGGTGTACACGATGTGAATGCCATGTTTTTGTTTAATCGTCAGCAGTACAATACAAATAATGTGACTGACCTTTTTTCCTCACTGCCTGAGCGCAAACAGGGTATTGCCGGACGTGTGTCGTATGCTTACGATGGTCGCTATATGGCTGAAGCTAACTTTGGTTACAATGGTTCGGAAAACTTTGCAAAAGGGCATCGTTTCGGTCTTTTCCCATCCGTTGCCGTAGGTTACAACATTAGTGAAGAAAATTTCTTCAAACCTTTGAAAAACACAATCAGTAAATTAAAACTACGTGCTTCATGGGGATTGGTGGGTAACGACCAGATTAGCGATGCACGTTTCCTCTATATGTCTCAAATCAATTTAAGCGGAAAAGGATTTACCACAGGTGTCAATCAGAATGTAACCTACAGCGGTCCGGTATATCAACGTTATGCCAACGAAGATATCACATGGGAAGTTGGAGAAAAGATAAATTTCGGAGTTGACCTACAATTATTCCGTTCTCTTGATTTAACATTCGACATCTTCCGTGAAAATCGTCGCGACATCTTCCAGGAGAAACAAACCGTACCAACTTATATGGGTACGGCATCCACCAAAGTATATGGTAACTTAGCCGCTATGCGCAACCAAGGATTTGAACTGGCAGCCAGCTATAACAAACAGTTCAACAAAGACTGGTTCGTCAGCTTTAAAGGAACTTTCACCTATGCACATAATGAAATCACCAAATATGATGAGTCTCCCAAATACCCTTGGCAGTCAAAAGTAGGGGCGAGTGCCAATATGAATGCCATCTATATCGCTGACGGGCTCTTTATTGACAGTGAAGATATTGCACACCATCAGCAACAGCTGGGCTCAACGATCGTTCCGGGTGATATCAAATACGTAAATGTATCAAGAGACTGGTACGGATATGACGACAATCTAACTGATACAGACGACTGGGTATGGGCAAAATATCCAAGTGTACCTGAAATTGTATACGGTTTCGGTCCATCTATCAAATGGAAGAATCTGGACTTCTCCTTCTTCTTCCAGGGAGTAGCCAAAACGTCTTTCATGGTGAAAGATATGCACCCGTTCGGCGATAACTCATTGCGCAACGTACTTTCATGGATAGCAGACGAACGCTGGAGTCCGGACAACCAGAATACCAATGCGACTTATCCGCGTTTATCTAGAAAGACCAATGCTAACAATACAAAGTTGTCTACCTACTGGCAACGTAACGGAGCTTTCCTAAAATTAAAAAATGCAGAAATCGGCTATACTCATAAAAATATGCGTATATACATCAGTGGCTCCAACTTGCTAACGTTTGCCCCCTTCAAGCTATGGGACCCTGAACAAGGTGGCGGTAGCGGTCTTTCATATCCTACCCAGCGCGTATTCAACATTGGATTCCAAATGACTATTAACAACAAATAATACCTGAGAAACATGAAAAAGCATATTTTATATTTACTGTTCTTCTTGTCAGTAATGGGATTGAATACTTCCTGTAACTACCTGGACATCGTTCCTGATGAGACAGCCACAGAAGCAGATGCTTTTGCAAACCCACGTGCGGCATTAAAATATTTGTACTCATGCTACGGTTACCTCCCCCAATCTAATATGGTTCAGGGATGTATGGACTTCACCGGAGATGAGACTATCAGTCCGTTTGCCGAGACTTACGTAAAATTTGCAGAAGGTTCTTACGACTCCAGCAATACGATTATCAGCTACTGGAATACACTGTTCCAAGGTATCCGTCAATGCTACCTATTGAAAGCTAATATCAGTTCTGTTCCTAACATCAGTAAGGACGAAATAGACCTTTATACAGCGGAAGCAGACTTCCTGATTGCTTACTTCCACTTGTTATTGATTAAATGCTACGGGCCGACTGTCTTGGTAAAAGAACTCCCGGCACTCGATACACCAGCAGCCAACATGCTCGGACGCCGTCCTTACGATGAATGCATCGATTGGGTAGCCAACTTGTTTGATGATGCTGCTCAAAGACTGCCTGCTACACGTAGCACTGCTGATTATGGACGAGCCACCAGCGTTGCTGCAAAAAGCCTGAAAGCGCGTATGCTGCTTTATGCCGCCTCACCGCTATTCAACGGAAACCCTGACTATGCAAATTTCAAGAATCCCGATGGTGAGCAATTACTGTCAACCACTTATTCGGAAGAGAAATATAAGCGTGCCGCAGATGCAGCATGGGAAGCGATCGAACTGGCAGATGCTGCTCATTATAAACTTTATGAATCAACTTCCGTCAGCACCTCTTATCCGGAGCCAAATGATCTGACACAACGTAGTTTACGTATGACCTTCATAGACAAAGAAGACTACGGTGAAGTGATCTTCGCTGAAACCCGCAAGGCCGGAACCTACAGTATCCAACGTAAATCGATTCCCTACTTCCCCCGTGGTTCATGGAATGGTATCGCCCCCACTATCACAATGATCGACCGGTTTTACACAGCCAATGGATTGCCGATTGATGAAGATCCGGAGTTCAACATTAACAACAAACTGGACATCGTGACTATCCCGGATGGTACCACTTATGCTGTACCGGGAAGACAAACGCTGTATATGCATATGAATCGCGAGCCCCGCTTTTATGCATGGGTTGCTTTTGAAAACGGTTATTATGAATGCCGTACTACTGAAGAAAGATATGCGTATAGTAGTTTCTGGGGGGCCAAAGCTTCAGATGACAAATGGATAACCGGCTTCTTGGCAACAGAAAACTGCGGCGTCAGAGCCGATGACGGAAAAGTCGTTACTGCTGCCCGTAGTCAGAACTACTCTAAAACAGGATATCTGAACAAAAAAGGAGTGCATCCGGGTACAGAAGCTAACATCAACCAAGTAGAACCGACCATCGAATACCCCTGGCCTATCATTCGTCTTGCCGAACTTTACCTGAATTATGCCGAAGCTTGTGTAGGATACGGTAAAGAAGGTTATCCCGAAAAAGGAATGGCCTATCTGGACAAGGTACGCAAACGCGCCGGACTTAAACCCGTATTGGAAAGTTGGGCAAAGGCCAAACAGCCTTTGACAAGCTACGACGGTCAATGCGGTCCTGACGGCAGAGTGATGAAAATTGTCAGACAGGAACGTATGATCGAGCTTTATCAGGAAAATCATAACTTCTGGGATATTCGCCGCTGGAAAATGGGAGAAACCTATTTCAATGTCAAAGCACGTGGCCTGAACATTCTTGCCGAGAGATTGGAAGACTTTGCCAAGATTGTAGAGATACAGGACAAACGTACATTCGATGCTCCCCGTCAGTATCTGATGCCTATTCCTGCAGGTGAAGTCAGCAAAAATCCAAACATGGTGCAGAACCCGGGTTACTAATCAATGATGAATAACAACTATAAAAAAACAATCTGATTATGAAAAAGATACTTATGGCGATGTACCTTATCGGAGGGTTGGCCATGCTTTTCTCCTGTAACGATGACAGTTCATCGTATCCGACACCCAGCGACATCGACAATCTGAAAGCGACTCCCGGTCCCGGACAGATTACTTTGAGCTGGACGACGCCTGCCGATGAAAACCTCTATTATGTACAAGTAGAATATAGCATCGAAGCAACCGGTAAATCGTACAGAAAACAAGTCAGCCAATATGCCAGCGAACTGGTGATAGATAACCTGTTACAAAAATACGGTGAAATTGACTTCACCGTACAAGTCTTCAATCGTGGCAATACGGCAGGGCCCAGCCACCAAATAACGGCTCAGGCTGAAAAAGCCAGCCCCACTTTCGGCACTCCTGTGAAACTGACACTGGATGGTAAGAAGATATGGACCAATGCCCCCTTCCCTACCCGTCCGGTAACGGCTTTGGTAGATGGAGATATTACAAACTTCTTCCATTCTCAGTGGCAAACGACAGTGGCAATGCCTCATTACCTCGTGATAGACTTAGGAGAAGAAGTCAGTGCTATCAAGTTCCGTTCAACCAATACGAACCGTCCGGCAGACAGCTCGTGGAAAACGATTAATTTATATACGAGCGATGATTACAATCCGGCCCAATGGTTTGATGGTGTGAAATTTATAAATGGAGACAGTGTTGATATCTCACAGGCAGGCACTCATAAGGAAACCACTTTGACGGAACTTCCCGACGGAACAAGTGAAGTATATAATTCCGAAATAATCCCTTTGTCAAAACCTTCCCGATATCTTTGGTTTGAAGTGACAGAGACTACTAAAGGCACCTCCTATTTTGCACTGGGAGAATTGGAAATCTACAAATGTTCAATGGTCGTACCGGAATAAAAACACAAATGAAGAAATATACACTGCTTTTCTTTCTACTATCGTTTCTGCCATGCCTGTCTACGGCATGCTCTGACGATGACGGCTCTTCAACCCCCAATTTAACCGTTGGAAAAGAGACAGTTGACTTCAATTGTGAGTCCGGTAGCCAAAGTGTAGTTATCACTACCAATGTGGATACCTGGACAGTCAAATCAGATAAAAATTGGTGCCACCCGTCAGCAGACGGGAAGGCACTAAAAATATCTGTAGATGAAAGCGAGGAACGGTATGTGCGCAAAGCAACTGTTACCGTCATAGCTGCCGACCAGACGAAGACAATCACCGTACGCCAGTTGGGATACGAACCTGCCATTCTCGTTGACCAGCCCAGCTTTGAGGTAGGGGTGATCGGTGGAGAAATCCAGTTTGACGTGACGACAAATGTAGAAGTAAAATTCACTTTGCCTGAATGGATTACTGAGAGACCTGCCAGCCGCGCACCAGCCACAGTTACCACTACACACACTTATGTGGTGAAAGCGACCGTACTTGACAATCAGCGTCACGGCAACATCGAAATAACAGAAGTACTACCGGCCATTGATACCAATACCGAACAGGCAGAGCCTGTGAACGCATTCGTATCTGTTACCCAAAAAGGACTCAACGAATTTGCCGAAGGCAACGGAGAAGATGTAAAGGGCGACATCAAGATTAAAGTAGTAAGCGGAACGGCTTCTTCTTTTCAACCCGGCAGTGACATCGAGAAATCTTTTGATGGAGATTACTCGACACTTTATCATTCCAGCTGGAGTAATGGTGCAGGCAACTATTTCCCCATCACACTAACCTATAATTTTGAAACAGTCACAGATATCGATTATTTGATCTACCATCCACGCAGCAGCGGAAACAATGGCAGATTCAAAGAAACAGAAATACAATATTCAGTAGATGGTCATACATTTACCAAACTCTTAGAAAAGGATTTTCAAGGTTCAGCTACAGCAAGCAAAGTAACATTCGACCAAACGATACAGGCGAAGTCTTTCCGCTTCATCGTGAAAAGCGGTGCCGGCGACGGACAAGGATTTGCTTCATGCGCCGAAATGGAATTCTACGCAAAGAATCCCGTAAACTTTGATTATTCGACTCTATTCACAGACGCAAGTTGCAGTGAGCTAAAAAACGGTATTACGGAAGACGACATTGCGAAGTGCGAATACCCATTCTTTAAGAATATAGCTTATTATATGATTAAAGGTAAGTATCCCGCAGAATTCCGTATTAACGAGTTCAAGGCATATCCTAATCCGGATATCCAGTCGGCAACCCATAAGACAAACCCTTATAGCCAGCTGGACAATCCAACCGGAATATCAGTCAGGGCAGGTGAAAGCCTGATTGTTCTGGTGGGAGACACACACGGCTATGACATCGGACTGCGGGTACAGAATCTGGATGCGCCCGGGAATGACGGTTTTGGTGGAGTGACCTACTTACTGAATCAGGGAATCAACAAGCTTACTATCAGCGAGCAAGGGCTGGCATACGTGATGTACGTCACGAATACTCTGGACGATCCGGGGGTAACTCCTGTCAAAATTCATTTTGCTTCGGGAAAAGTAAACGGCTACTTCGACTCACAAAATCCGGAACATACCGGACGTTGGTCGGAATTGCTCAACAAAGCAACCAACCGGTATTTCGATGTACTGGGGAAATATGCCCACCTCACTTTCGAAACGAGCGACCTCAAAACGTACGCAGGCTCCAAAGGAGATGAACTGATAGACCTCTATGATAAGATCGTATACAGTGAACAGCAGTTACTGGGATTGGAGAAATACGACAAGATGTTCAGGAACCGGATGTACTTGAATGTTATGTATCACTCCTACATGTATGCAACAGCCTATCACACAGGTTACAACCGGACAACAATGAACGAAATCTGCAATCCGGAAAGGCTAAAGACAAGCGGTTGCTGGGGACCTGCCCATGAGATAGGACATTGCAACCAGACACGTCCGGGAGTGTTGTGGGGCGGTAATACGGAAGTGACGAACAACATCATGTCCGAGTATATACAAACGACCATTTTCGGCCAGCCATCCAGAATACAGGTCGAAGACATGGGACTTGTCTACAGAAACAGATACTCCAAAGCCTGGAGTGGAATTATCGCTGCCGGGAGCCCGCATGCCGATTTCCAGAATGTAGGGAATAATGCCAACGATGTATTCTGCAAACTCGTTCCTTTCTGGCAATTAGAACTCTATTTTGGAAAAGTACTGGGCAGGACTCCGTTACAACAAGCAGACAAAGGAGGTTTTTATCCGGAAGTATATGAATACGCCCGGAATAAAGACTACACCGGAATGAGTCACGGAGAGATTCAACTGGACTTTGTATATGCCTGCTCTAAGATTTCCGGCATGAACTTACTTGATTTCTTTACCAAATGGGGATTTCTCACTCCGGTTGATAAAGAACTGGATGATTACGGGAAAAAGCAACTCACCGTAACACAAGACATGATAGACGCCCTCAAACAGAAAGTAAACGCACTGGGAGGTACCCAGCCGGATGTCGCTTTAGAATACATTTCGGATAATACGTACGAACTGTATAAAACGAAACCCGCCATTATAAAAGGAGAGAATGCTACTCATTCTCCCAAAACATTTACGGTAGGTTCCGGCGATAATGCCGTCACTTATAACGGTGAGACGATCACCATAAAGAACTGGACCAATGTAGTGGCTTACGAAGTGAAAGATGAAACGGGTAAATTTGTCCTCATCTGTAGCGGTGAAAACACTCCTTCGTCAGTAGACACATTCACGATTCCGGTTCGCTGGAAAGAGGGATTCAAACTAAGTGCCGTTTCTGTTACAGGCGAACGTATAGAGATTCCAATGAATTGATCGTATCTCAGATACATTCAATATAACTATTTATCGGGTTAGGTATCGAAGGGTGTCCGCAAGCGGGCACCCTTCCGTTTATCATAATCATACGTAATACAATCGTAGCACATTTGTTACGCGTTCTTCAATCAACTGTAAAGAGCAAGAAACGTCAAGCCTCTACTTTTGCAGCAAATAATTAACGCACGCCAACATTTATGAAACGATTTCTCAGATTAGTCTCTTTGACCCTTTTAATCATGAGTACAAGCGGAAACACTTTTGCAGAGGAAAAAGTAAACGCAGCCAAACAAGGCACGATCCGCGGACGCATAGTAGACACTTCCAAACAAATCCTTCCGGGAGCCTCCATTTACATCGAAAAATTACATACCGGAGTGACAAGCGACGTCAACGGTTATTATACATTCGCCAACCTTACGCCGGGCACATACACAGTAAAAGTCAGCTATGTAGGTTATTCTCCCGTCGAAATGAAAATCACCATTCCGGCAGGAAGAACACTCGAAAAAGACGTAGTACTCAACGAAGGGCTCGAACTACAGGAAGTAGTGGTAGGCGGTGCTTTTCAGGGGCAACGCCGCGCCATCAACTCACAAAAGAACAACATGGGAATCACCAATGTCGTTTCAGCCGATCAGGTCGGCAAGTTTCCCGATTCCAATATCGGCGACGCACTCAAACGTATCAATGGCATTAATGTACAATACGACCAGGGTGAAGCCCGCTTCGGACAAGTTCGCGGTACCTCCGCCGATCTTAGTTCCGTGACCATCAACGGCAACCGCCTCCCTTCTGCGGAAGGCGACACCCGTAACGTCCAGCTCGACCTCATCCCCGCCGACATGGTGCAGACAATCGAAGTGAACAAAGTCGTTACCTCGGACATGGACGGAGACGCTATCGGCGGCTCCATCAATCTGGTGACGAAAAGCACGCCTTACAAACGGATGTTCAGTGCTACAGCGGGAACCGGCTACAACTGGATCAGCCAGAAAGCTCAGCTGAACCTAGGATTCACTTACGGTGACCGGTTTTTCAATGATAAATTAGGAATGATGGCCGCTGTCTCCTATCAGAACGCACCAGTAGGATCGGACGATGTGGAGTTTGAATATGACGTCAACAAAAAAGGTGAAGTAGTCATGGTGGAAGCGCAGAAACGCCAGTACTACGTGACCCGTGAGCGCCAAAGCTACTCCCTGGCTTTCGACTACGACATCAACCCGAATCACAGACTGACCCTGCAAGGTATCTACAACCGTCGCCACGACTGGGAAAACCGCTATCGTGTCACCTATAAAGACTTGGATAAAACGGGACTGGACGATGAAGGAGATATGCAGCAATCCGCCCAGATCGAGACGAAAGGAGGAACACCCAACAACAGAAACGCACGTCTGGAATTACAGCAAACAATGGATCTCAGTCTGAGCGGTGAACATCAGTTTGGAAAGCTGTCCGTCAACTGGGGAGTCTCTTATGCCCGTGCCAGCGAAGACCGCCCGAACGAAAGATATTTCAGCCTGAAACAAGACTTCCTCGGCTTTACTGTCGTAGATGCCGGTGACCGTTTCCCTTACGTAACAACGGATGTCAACCTCCACAATGGAGAAATAGACGGTGAAAGAGGCAAATGGAAAGTGAAAGAACTGACCGAAAGCAATCAGGAAATCTATGAAAAAGACCTGAAATTCAAAGTTGACTTCGAACTTCCGCTGACAAACGGCATTTATGGCAACAGCCTTAGATTCGGAGCCAAATACGCTTCCAAGACCAAAGACCGGAATACCCTCTGCTATGATTACGCAGATGCGTACAAGGATGCTTTCGACAAAGATTATATGAATAACCTCACCAGCCAGATTCGCGACGGATACATGCCGGGAGACCAATATAAAGCAACCGACTTCGTATCCAAAGAATATCTGGGATCACTCGACCTCAGCAGTCTGGAAGGGCAACAAGTACTCGAAGAATCCTCCGGCAACTACCACGCCAGAGAAAACGTAACTTCCGCTTTCTTCCGCTTCGACCAAAGCTTAGGAAAGAAGATAAAAATGATGGCAGGCCTGCGTATGGAAGCCACTCACATCAAATACAACGGCTGGAACTGGAATGTAGCCGACGACAAAGAGGAGACAGAAACCCTCGAACCTACCGGAAATCATAAAAACAGCTACATCAACTGGCTTCCCAGCCTCTTATTCAAATACGATGTGAACGATGACTTAAAGCTCCGCGCTTCCTTTACCGAGACACTGAGCCGACCGAAATACTCCGCGCTGATCCCATGTGTCAACATCAACCGCAGTGACAATGAACTGGTTATGGGTAACTCCGACCTGACTCCGACCATCTCCTACAACTTCGACCTTAGTGCTGATTACTATTTCAAAAGTGTCGGTCTGGTGAGTGCAGGTGTATTTTATAAGAAGATCAATGACTTTATCGTTGATCAGGTAATCAGTGACTACACCTACCAAAACAACGAATACAAGAAGTTCACCCAACCCAAAAACGCCGGCGACGCCGATCTGCTGGGAGTAGAACTGGCCTATCAGCGTGACTTCGGATTCATCGCTCCCGCACTGAAATGCATCGGTTTCTACGGTACGTACACCTACACTCACACCCGAGTGAACAACTTCAACTTCGAAGGTCGCGAGAACGAAAAAGACCTGTCTCTGCCGGGATCACCCGAACATACAGCTAATGCTTCCCTCTACTTCGAAAAGAAAGGCCTCAACGTACGCCTCTCCTACAACTATGCTTCAAGTTTCATCGACGAAATGGGAGAAGTAGCAGCCCTCGACCGCTACTATGACGCAGTAAGCTACATGGACCTGAATGCCAGCTACACATTCGGAAAGAAGATAAAAACAACGTTCTATGCAGACGCTACCAATTTGTTGAACCAACCGCTCCGTTATTATCAAGGTACCAAAGACCGTACCATGCAGTCGGAGCACTATGGTGTAAAGATTAACGCCGGTGTGAAAGTCAACTTCTAACGACTGGAAAGAAGACAGCATCCGTTCCTTTAAAAGGAACACCCCGTTGGTTTAAAAGGAACGGGGCGTTGGTTTAAAACCAACGGCACCTTCCTTTTAAACCCAAAAAACAGAGAATCTCACAGCGATAAGAGACATAGTTATAAATCACTAATAATCAAACTAATATGAAAATAAAAAGCTTATTCATTCTTCTATTCCTTTCCGCCTTTACATTCATCCATGCACAGATAACGGATTACTCCATCTTTGACAAGAAGTTTAACTTTTACATAGCCAATGATTTAGGCCGCAACGGCTACTATGACCAAAAGCCAATCGCAGAACTAATGGGCACGATGGGTGAAGAGATCGGTCCCGAATTTGTATTAGCTACCGGAGATGTTCACCACTTCGACGGAGTACGCAGTGTAAACGACCCTTTGTGGATGACTAACTACGAGCTCATTTACGCTCATCCGGAACTGATGATCGACTGGTTTCCCCTCTTAGGCAACCACGAATATCGTGGAAGCACTCAGGCGGTACTGGACTACACGAACATCAGCCGCCGCTGGTCGATGCCCGATCGTTACTACACCAAAGTATTCGAAGAAAAAGGTGCTACCATCCGCATTGTCTGGATAGATACCACCCCGCTGATTGATAAATACCGCGAAGAAAGTGATAAATATCCGGATGCCTGCAAGCAAGATATCAGCCAACAACTATCTTGGTTGGAATCCGTACTGGCAAATGCCAAGGAGGACTGGATCATCGTAGCCGGACATCACCCTATCTATGCCTACACTCCGAAAGAGGAAAGTGAACGTCTTGATATGCAGAAACGGGTAGACAGTATTCTGCGCAAGCACAAAGTAGATATGTATATCTGTGGACATATCCACAACTTTCAGCATATCCGTGTGCCGGGAAGCGATATCGATTATGTAGTCAATTCCGCCGCTTCCCTCGCACGCCAAGTAGAACCCATCGAAGGTACCAGATTCTGTAGCCCCGAACCGGGTTTCTCCGTCTGCTCTATCGACAAGAAAGAGCTTAATCTGCGTATGATAGATAAAAAGGGAAATGTACTTTATACAATTACCCGTAAAAAATAAGTTCTCTTATAAAGAAAATTCTACTCTCACTGAAAAAACACACAACAAAGAGCGTCTCCTTCGTGAGGAAGGGGGCGCTCTGCTTATTTATAGTAACCCTTTATTCCAGCAGATGAAAAGAAAATCACACAATCAAGCTTATGTTACTCAGGTTTGTTACTCTGATTAGCTGTATCCGCAGGGTTACTCTTACTTAAATCATCCTTAGGCATTGTCGTAGCATTTCCGTCACGAACAACCATATAATGCGGAGACATGATCTCAATTCCCGCTTCATTAAATCTATCCTGGATATTCTGATATAAATCCGAATAAATCTGTGACATCTGATTAGCATCCCTGATATAAGCATTAATCTGATAAACCGGATACCAGTCTTCCAGCGAAGTCTCCAGCACAAACGGACGCGGATCGTCCACCACTCCGGGAGTGTTCAATGCCGCATCAATCAATAACGGATTAACCTTTCGCCAAGGTACATCATACCCGATTGACACTTCAGCATGAATGATCAGACCATATTCACGCGCTGAAGTGCTATAGTTCACCGTATGCGATGACATCACAAACGAATTGGGAACCGTCACCACTTCATTCTTCGGTGTACGGATACGGGTCACCAAAGGAGTCTTTTCTATAATATTCCCGACGGTATCATTCAATTTAATCCGATCGCCCATCTTGAACGGACGCATATAGGTGATCACCAGTCCTGCAATAATGTTACCAATCACCGTGCTTGAACCAAGTGAAACAATCAACCCGACAAAAACCGAGATTCCCTGAAATACGCCTGAGTTGGACTTCGGCAAATAAGGGTAAATCATCGCGATCATAAAAGCGTAAAGCAAAAAACGGATAATATGAAAAGTCGGCATTGCCCAATCCGAATAAAAGCCGTTAATCTTCAGACGTCCCGCCTCTATTTCACGTGCCAGATAGAGAACAAGGCGTACCAGGTATTTTACCGCATACCAAATAACAATAATCGTAAATAAGTTGGGAATATAATCGATAATACCAACAAAGATGCCCTTAATCGGATTCCAGATGTAACCGAGTAAACGATAGGCAAGCCCCTCCGTCTGCGGGAAAATGATAAAAACCAACGGTACGGAAAACAGCAACTGCAATCCCATGAGAATATAGCGCCCGATACCTGCCAGAAAGACTAAAAGATTAGCTTGTTTCTGCGCATCCAGCAATTCGTATCCCTGAATGGATACAGGTTTTATTTTTGTATCTTTCAGCCGCAGGATGCGTACCTTCAATTTGCGGAACAACCAGTTCGTCAGACGGAACAGAAAATATTGCCCTACTATCACCAACAGAAAATAAAGAATACGTTTCACCATACGCCAGACGCTATGCTCAGCCTTCATTTCATGCAGTTTGGTGATCACATTCTGTTGTCTCCCTTTAGCAAGGGAATCACGGGAAATTCCTTCCCACAAAGCGTCCTGATCGGTAAGGGAGAGCAATACCTTATTGCCGTACATCAAGTCGGACACAATATCCGAATGGTCTATGGATACGGAATCGGGACGGAGATTAAAGCGCTTTCCCAGTTCCTCTATGGCGGCACCAGTCATTTGGGCACGCTGTTGAGGGGTATATCCTCCACGTTTTGTAAAAAGATAGAATAAAGTATCTCCTTCGGCAATGACAGGCACTCCTTTAGTGAATTGACGCAAAGAATCAATCCGTTGCCGTTGCTGGGATACCTTCACCGAATCGGCGGCAAACATCTGAAGTTTCATTTCTTCCATCTCCAGACGCATGTTTGCTTCATTGAGACGTGCCTCTTCCAACGATTTCTGCAGATTTGCCACACGGACAGAATCCGAATCCCGGTGCAAAGTTACCGGATGGGTTGCTATTGTATCTCCAGCGAAAATATTCTTCACAGCCTGTTCCAGTTGCGCCTGTACATTCACTGCAAGAAAGGCCATTATCAGCAGCAATACAAACCGTTTTATTTTTTTCATATCCATATAGAAAGATTCCAAGTTAGTAAATGAAATATAATTTCACTTTTTAATAAACATGGCAAACATACGGATTGTTTTTGACATATCCATTCAAAAAACGGTATAAATCCATACTGTTGAGTTTGGATTCATACCGTTTCTCTGAAAGATTATCCCAAAGTACTATTTTGCCATGTTTCTAAATCTCGGTCAGCTCAAGTACCCAACTTGCATATTCACGTTCCAGTTGCAGCTCGATACCGGTATTCATAAGCAATGCCCCCGAGAATACGCGATCATTCAAGAAGCAGGGATTGGCTCCCGGAGCCACGTTCAGCTCACGAATCTTATAGTTCTTTTTCGGGTCGAGTCCTGCCATACGAATACGCGGCAGAAGCTGGTTGACAAATTGCTCCATCTTATAGACAAAGAATACAGCACGGCTCTTATCCTCCGTGGCATACATCATCGAAGTCACCCCCTTGCGGTCGTAAGGAGATATCAAACGATAAAGGTCACCATACTGTATCACAGGACGGATAGACTTATAGGTGGCAATCGCCTTCTTTGAGAAGTCTTTTTCTTCATCGGTCATATTCTTTGGCTGGATCTCCATTCCCAAACGACCGGTCATCGCTACATCAAAACGGAATTTAAGCGGCACCACACGTCCCGTCTGATGATTCGGAGAAGCACTGACATGTTGTGCCATCGCAATAGAAGGATAGAAATAAGAAGTACCCCACTGGATAAACAAACGTTGCAAGGCATCAGTATTGTCGCTGACCCAGAACTCATCAAAATAAGGCATTACTCCATAGCTGACACGTCCGCCACCGCTTCCACATGCCTGAATCACTACATCCGGATATTTAGCACGAATCCGTTCCATCACTCTGACCAGACCACGGTGATAATCTATATAGATATGCGATTGCTTGTCCTTCGGCAAATAAGAAGAACCGTAGTTCAGCAATTCGCCGTTTGCGTCCCACTTGATATAAGCAATATCCGGATAGTTTGCCAATAGCGTATCGACTACATGAAAGACAAAATCCTGTACTTTCGGATTACATAAATCGAGTGCCACTTGCGTACCGCCACGACCACATGACAGTTCACGGCTTCCGGCACGCAATACCCAGTCGGGATGATTGTCAATCAGCTCACTCTTTGTATTCGTAAACTCCGGTTCGATCCATATACCGAATTTGATTCCATATTTCTTAGCCGTATCGGTCAGCCCTTGAATACCATTAGGCAGCTTTTCCGTATCTACCACCCAATCGCCCAACGAAGAGTTGTCATTTATCCGGCGATATTTCCTGCCAAACCAGCCATCGTCCATCACAAAAAGCTCACCTCCCATAGAAGCAATGTCGTTCATCATCTGGTCCATCTCAGGTTCTTTAATATTCAGATATACACCTTCCCAACTATTGAGCAGGATATCCCGTGGCTTGTCGCAACCGTGAACCATACCTGCACGTGCCCACCGATGGAAATTACGGCTG
>ENA-OPWW01000489-OPWW01000489.1-human-gut-metagenome-genome-assembly--contig:-NODE-489-length-20081-cov-2.358384_pt1 | contig 20081 bp, 20 predicted proteins | sample MGYA00241513_ERZ502018 | MGnify/ENA primary metagenome ERZ502018 (study PRJEB25962, sample SAMEA2042987) | human gut metagenome | biome: human gut; feature: human-associated habitat; material: faeces...
TGTTGGGATTGCCGGCGGCACTGCGGCGGACAACCCATTCGATATCTTTCGACAGTTCGACAAGGACATCTACCGGGGTGTTGGGATTGCCGGCGGCACTGCGGCGGACATCACAGTCGCTATTTAAAATTTCATTCTTTTCCATTGTATATCAATTAAATTTGGAATCGTAATACTTCTGGTTAGCAATGTACTCTTTTACCACATCATTTTGGGTAGCGGAACCACCCAGGCAGCTATGGATGTAATCGTATTTATCAGCAGACATGCTGGACAATACAGCATCATTATATTCTACCTGGCCGGAATAGATACATCCACCTATTACTATGATAGCAGCTATAATTGTAATGGCTATTTTAGTAGCTTTATTCATCACTTCTCCTCCTCCGGCTTATATAGGTAAACGTCCATGATCTTAGTTTCGGCAATCGAGACGATTTTGTAGTCAGCCATCGTGCCTTTCATGTCTTCATCCAGCTTCTTTACGGCATCGCGTAGATCGGCAGCTTGTACTAAGACATTCGTATAGGTTTTCTTTTCCTTTCCGGAATGTTCGTCGAGAGTTACATATGCCAGTCTTGCCTTAAAGTAGGCATCAGCACTCTCTTCATTGGAAAAGAAAATCTCTGAGAAGTTTGCTTCCTTGACTGCCTTTACCTTGAAATCACCAGAGATAAAGGGAGTCATTTCGTTAATAATTCGAGCTTCCGCTTCTGTAAAGCTGAGAGCGTCGACCAGATAAGGTTCATTGACCTTTTTGTTTTGCCCGTTCTCCATCGTCTTTTCGTAACGGATACGGACTTCAAAAAACATGTGCATTGCCATACGATTTTATTTATAGGTTATTTTACCATTTTCGTCCATCACCTTCCTGGCAGTTCCTCCGCCATTATAGGCTATGACATAACTTGATTCTTTGGACTTCTCATATTGATGAGTACCTCTTTTGCTAAATGATTTGTGCGGATTGAAAAATCTCGCTACTTCCTTGGGAAATCTTCTTTTTTTCATTATACTATTTTTTATGTTATTAAATTGGAATTCAGATTAAAAAAGAAGAACTATTCTCACGAACCGTTCAACTGTTGGTCTTCGTCAAGAAAACCCTTATAAAAAGTTTTTTATTAAAATGAACCAGACGCTTCACAGGGGTGGGACATGAACAAATTAATCTAGTTTTTATCCGCAATCTTATTTTATTGAATCTTTATTCTTTATTGGTTTATGGCGTTCAAGAAAATTATTCAGAGAGGCAGCATTGTACCATATCTTTTTGCCATATTGAGAAAACACAACTTCTCCTTTACCGCGCAATACTTCTAAGAGTCTTTCACCGCAATCTAAATATGACATAGCTTCAGTCTTGCTTAACCATGTTTTATACATTGGCTGAACCTTGCCTGTTATTGGAGGTTTTTTCATAATCTAAAAAATAAAGCTCTATTTTTTCCTTATCCTGTTGTGGTTGCTAGATAAGTACTCAAATAGAGCCGTCTGTTATATTTTCCTGTTAGTAGGTAGCAACCACGAAACCTACTTTTACGTCTTTCTGATTGGATATTAAAAGGGAAGTCACTATATTTGCCGTTGAGACAATTTTGGTGCTAGCAAAATCACGGCTTATGTCGTGACAGCCCTTTTTATGTCCTTTTGCATTCTGCGTTATTGGAATACGGATGCAAAATTAATCGAATTCAATTAAACAACAAGCAAATTCGCTTAAATGTTTAATCGAAAACGATTATTTAGAATCAAAATAAATAACTAATTTATATGGAAGAACTTATAAGACAAAGAGTTAATGAGATTTTATTGTCCCATAACATTAGTATAAATAAATTTTCTGATGGAGATTCAGCCCTACAGAATCGCTTATCTCGACAAATAAATAGAGGTGCATCTATTACCGCCGAAACTTTATTTATTCTACTTGATAAATTTAAAGATGTATCCGCCGAATGGCTTCTTAGAGGAGAAGGCATAATGACTAAAAATGATTCCGAAAATATTAACGATAATTTTGATAAAAGTCAATATGTAAGCATGGAGAAGTATGAATCAATAGTAAACCTATTCGGACAAACTGCCGCCGAGCTTAAGGATAGAGCTTTAGAGTGCGGTGCGTTATACGATGAAATAAAAGATTTAAAAAGACAATTGAAATCAGACAAGTACGCCTGAACAAAACGGCGATCCACTTTGTTCATATCAGACCAATTTAATACATATGAACATTGATGACACCTTGTTTAAGGCTTTGGCTGACTTAAAGATAGCTGGGCAAATACAAAAAGAAAATTTACTCAATAATTTAGGAGTAGAAAGTAACATGAAGTTATATAGCCACGCCAAAACAGGGAAGCTAGATAATTTAAGACCACCAAATGATTCATTTTTAAAATTGATCATTTGTACTGGGGACGAGACCTCTAAGGAATATTTTAATTTAAAAGACTATAATAGATTAAAACACAGCAAGTAATACCCACTTAAACGTTTACATTATGGAAATAAGTAAAAAAGGAATTGCATTGGCAATTCTGTCATTGGTTATGACGGCATGCGGCCCTAAATACGCAGAATATTCATACGTTTCAGACTACACGAAGTATGTACAATCCGGCTTTTTTATATATCCAACAGGGACTGATATCAAAGAAGCATCTTATATTCCTGTCGCCGAGATACAAATGAGCTTTTATACCGGAAAGAAGACTAAGAATACTACAATATCTAGCCTTCCTACCATTGAGAGGTCAAATGGAGATATAATTTATGTCCCTACAATTGATCATGCAACCGAAGCGATGGTAGAATCAGCTAAAAAATACGGTGCAAATGCTCTAATCAATTACCAAGTAACCGCCAACCGTATAAGTAGCGGAGGAGTTTATAGCTACAAAGCTAAAGGCATAGCTGTTAAAATAGAAAGTAGTAAAAATATAATAATTGAAAGATCAAATAAAAAATAATGCGTATATTAGACCGCATAAAAGAAGCAGGAGAGAAGGATAGGAGTAGAAAGGAAAAACTTTCCGCGTATTTCTTCGATTTATCAAAACTTTCTTTTGCAGGACTTGTTGTAGGAGGAATAGTATCTATAAAGCCCAATTATACGGATTGCCAAATGGACGCATATAGGATTATTATCGGATGTATAGCTACTATATTCTTAGCAAGAATAGCTAATATTATTTTAAAATAAAATCTATGGACTTCTTAAGCATGGTGTACACCGCCACATCCATTATCGCATGTGGCATCCTGATTTGGTTCAGGACTAAATCAGGAAAAAAATGGTTGAAAAATTTGTAATATTAATAAAAAGGGAGCTTACTGCGCTCCCTTTTTATTTTTCCCATTTACGTAATCTATAATTCTACGATTAGCCTCATCTACTTTTTTACGATCAAACTTTATATATATAGATGTTATACTTGATCCGACTTCGTGCCCAAGGCCGGCAGACAATGTTTCTTTAGGTATATCTAGTTCTGCTCCAATAGTTGCCCAAGAATGGCGGGCCCAGTAACTGGACAGACTGGGGAATAAAGGCTTCCTAATCTTTTTTTGCCTACTCTTTTTGACTTCACCTATTTCTTTTAAAGCTCGATCCATCGCAGCCGTAAAACTGGTATAGTTCCTGCGCTCCTCCATTATATTAAGCAAGTACTTGTCTCCTCTGTACTTGTTTATAATAGCTTTTGCCTCAGGTTCCATTTTTACAGAAAACAGTTTTCCCGTTTTATGACGATAGTATTCTATCCTCCCTCTAACTACATTATCTTCAGTGAGATAGAGCAGATCCTCTATATTTATGCCTATAAGGTAAAATATCAACATGAATATATCTCTATATATCTCTTGATATGGTTCAACCGCATAATCCCTTAAAAGCCTCAACTCATCAACCGACAAACATCTCTTGCGAGTCTGTTCTCGCTTTATCTTAAACTTCCGAAATGGATACTTCAAAGTAATTTCCTCGTCAATCGCATAGTTAAATACTGTTCGTATGTTCTTCATAAGCAGGCCTATATAATTGATCTTATATCCCTTGTCAGAAAGGTACTGATAAAACCGAGTAAGCCATTTTTTATCTATTGTATCAAATGTTGCGCATTCATCGAAATTCACTATATGCATTCGCGTAGTCATATAACTATCTCTAGTACTTTTCTTTTCCTTCAAAAGCGCATATTCATCCAAATAACGAAGGAAATTATCAGAAGCAATTGGTTTGTCAGCTATCACACCGACCAGATACGCCTTCAGACTTCTATCACTCATGGATTTCAGTTTGTCTCCAAGCAATAATAATTCTGATTCCAACTTATTGAATTTGTTCGACAAAGAAACATTCTTCACTTTGTAATTCAATTCCTTCCTATTGTAAGCTTTACCATCCCACACTTCCGGACTGGCATACATTCCAGTTGAGATAAAAAACGCAGAATTATGATACACTCTGAATTTAATAGGATAGATCTCCTTAGAGGTCTTTTTTCTTTTATCAAGATACAGTGATATAACAGCCATAATATTTACACTCTTTATATAATAACAATTAGGTTGCACAAAAGTTGCACACTAAAGTAGGGTAAAAAGGGGTAAAAAGGGGTAAAAAGGGGATGTTTTTTAAATATATATAACATTATATATACGCTATTATAAAGGTAATGTGCTGTAAATTAGGTGTTTAACGATTGTGTATCCGCATATGTGTTATACTCCTCTTGGTACTATCACGGATATTGATGGTAAGTTTACAATTACGAATGTACCAAGTTCTTCTAAGACTTATTAATATTTTAAAGTCCCTCTTTTTCCTCTTTTTCTGTCTTATCTTATTGTAAATCAGACTATAAATACTGCTTCCGCAACTAGGTTTCACGACTCCCTTACTGTAATCGCAACTTTATCTTCCTCTTTTTCGATATCAGTGTTCTTTTTCGGGCAGGGCGGCAGCTATATACTGGCCTGCGACATCTGGGCGCGGTTCTCGATGCTCTCCACCAAGTTCCGCACGGCAGGCGACAGCCACATGCAGGCCATCGCCGCCAGCCTGATGGGCCCCGAGGACGTCGTGGTCTTTGTCTCCTACTCCGGCGCAACACGGGATATGATGGACACGCTGCATCTGGCCAGGGAGAACGGTGCCAAGGTCATCCTGCTCACCCACTACAGCGACGCCCCCGGCGCAGCACTGGCCGATGTCGTGCTTCTGTGCGGTGCCAAAGAAAGCCCGCTCGACTCCGGCAGCATGCCGGTCAAGCTGGCCGTCCTCTTTGTGGCGAACGTCCTCGTCCTGCGCTACACGCTGGACAATCAGGAGCTTGCCAACCTCTCCCTCTCCCGCACAAGCCGCGCGCTGGGGAGTAAGCTGCTGTAATATCGCACACAAAAGTACCTTATCCCGGATAAGAACATCATTTTGTTGCAGATTCATTGGTGGCGGGGCTTTGCTTTGTCTCACTCAAAAAAGGCCGACTTTATTTGCCAAGAAATCTTTGCAAAGCTCACCATGTACAACTTTTGCCAAATGATTACCCAACCCGTAGCCATTTTTAAATAAAGGAAAAAATATACTCCTGCAAGGTCTCTTTCTCCGATGCTGTACACATTTGTATGCAATTCGTCCGAAGTGAAATCAGTCCACCTACTGTCGAAACCTTGCTTATGAGATTCATCTTTTTTTGACTTGGAAGAACGGACTCTCGTAAACTCGCTCAGAAATCTGCGATCAGCTTCTCTTACAGAGTAGCTCTCTTGAACAGTCTTTCAAGCAGATTTCTTCGATTCTCTTTTTCGTCGTAGCATTTTTCTCAAACGTACAATTAAACCAGCATGCGGAATCTCTGTTGCGTGATTCTGCATGCTGGTTCTTGTTTCTTTTTGTGGCTATCTAAGAGACGTTGGGCTTGCCCCGGCATTTTTTAGTTTTATAATTCAGGTTTCTGTGTCTGCATATAATTTTTAGCATCTTTCAGGAAGCTTGCCACGATCAGCACGATCACCGCACCAATCGGGAACGCTGCCACAATACTGACAGACTGCAGATTGTTCATTGAGCTCTCCGCAAACAGCAATGCAATTGGCAGCAGGATCAGCAAAATGCACCACAGCAGCTGGATTCCCTTATGGGGCTGTTCGCCATCTTTCAGCGTGTGATAGCTATAACAGGAGGCCGTCAGCGCGATGGAATCAAACGACGTTGCGTAGAATGCGATCATCGTCACCAACACGACCGCCATGACCAGTGGCGCACAGGGCAGCGTCTTCAGAATGCTGACGATCATGCCGTACAGATCCCCCGTCTCGTTGTACAGCGCTATAAAATCCGCTTTGCCGGTCATCTGCTGGCCCATGGAATAGTTGCCCAGCACGATAAAACTGGTCAGCGTGGAGCCAACACCGAACACATAGCCGCCCAGAATGGTCTGGCGGACAGTGCGTCCCCGGGAAATACTGCCGATAAAAAACGGGGCTGCCACACACCAGACCATCCAGTAGGCCCAGTAGTAGATTGTCCACGTCTGCGGGAAGTTGGAAGTGCGCAACGGGTCGGTAAAGGTGGAAAGTTCAATAAAATTCTGCACCATCCGCCCCAGAGAGGAAAGGCCCGTTTCCACAATATAGCGCATCTCCCCACCGAACGCCAGCACAAACGCGATCAGTCCGAAGAACATATAAATACAGATATTGGCCAGCACACTAATGCCCTTAAACCCGTGCAGCAGAGAATAGGTGTACACCGCGCAGGTAATGAGCAGGATCACAATATTGATGGTCGTGCGGCTGAGCGTCACATGGAACAACTCCCCGATGATTGCTGTCATCAGCGGTGTTGCCACACTGAATGTGGTCGCCGGACCCGCCAGCAACGCAAAGACCGCCAGCAAGTCGATAATGCGCCCGGCCCAGCCGTCGGTGTGCCGCCCCAAGATCGGGCGGCAAGCTTCGGAGTATTTCTGGCGGCTGCGCTTGCGCACATGCAGCATAAAGCCAAACGCAACTGCCAGCACCAGGTAGAATGCCCAAGGGATAAAGCTCCAGTGGAATAACGGATAAACCCCGGCCCAGTCCTGCACGCTGCCCATCTCGGCAATGTGCGGATCCGTTGCATACAGCACCCACTCCGAGAAAGAGTAGAACAGTATGTCCGCCGCCAGACCGCAGGTGAACATCATTGAACCCCACGCAAAGAAAGAATATTTCGGTCTTTCGTTAGCCTCCCCCAGCACAATATTGCCGTATTTCGACCCTGCGATGTAGAGCGACAGCAAGAAGATGCCCAGGCCGATCACCAGATAATAGGTACCGAACGTATCGCCAAAGAAAAACCGGATTCGGCTGAGCACCACATTGGACTGCTCCGGCGCAAAGAAGAATACGATGCACAGCGCCACAACGATAGCCAATGGCACCAGCGTTATCATCCAGTCGATCTTACTGCGCTCGGCGCTTTGATTTGTATTCATTGTGCCACCTCCAAGAATCGTTCGTAGGTCTTGTCCAGTGCCGCCAGCTCCCGCAGATCATCCACTTCGATGATGTCACCTTTCTGCATCGGGCGGATACCCAGTCGGTATTCCTCCGGGTAGCAAAACATGGCCACATCATCCCAGTAGATCTGGCGGTTCTTTTTTTGTTCGAATTCCACTTCCAGATGATGGCGCAGCTTCTGTCCGTCCTCGGCGGTCCAGCGGGAAATGCTGTACAGCTGCCAGCCGCCTTTGCCGCCGGTACGGCTGCAAGCTGTCACAACACCGTTTTCGACCGTTTGCAACCATTCATCGGTTTCCTCGTCGGTCCAAACGCTGTTGTAGCCGGACCGTTCAAATTCCGGCGTCAGAATAGCCGGGTTATAAATGATTTGGTCGCCATCCAGAATGATCGCATTCTCGATATAATTTCGCGCTACGTAGAGCGACGCGATGTTGTTGCAGCTGTCAAAATAGGGGTTATCGATCAGGTTCAGCCCTGGATATTCGTCTTCCAATCCCGCGAACTGCTCTTTCAGGTAGCCCACGACCACGTAAATTTCCCGGATGCCATTCTGATGCAGCCCGGCAATGACAGTATCGATCATGCGGATGCCATTGACCCGCACCAGCGGTTTAGGGGTGGTCAGGGTCACCGGATGCATCCGGTTGCCCAACCCCGCCGCCATAATGATTGCGCGTTCCACTTTATACATGTTCCGTTCCTCCCTCACTTCCCACATTTGCCCATTCCGCCTGCACATACCGGTAATATTCTTTTGCATAGCGGTACTGCCGCAGGGAATATTCCCCAAATTCCACACCCAAGCTTCTCTTGTACTCGCACCAGTTGCTCCACAGCAGGCCGCAGGCCGCGATATAACAATAAATTTTTATTTTCACTGAGGCTGTGCACCCTTCCGGGAAGTACGCCGCGATCACCCGATCCACATGCGGTTTGTCGTACATGGCATAGATGCAGAACATCGCAATATCCACATGGGGGTCCTGCATTCCGGCGTACTCCCAGTCGATCAGGCGTATGTCTTCCTGTCCGTTCTTTTCCACAAACAGGAAATTATCTGGCACCGCGTCGATGTGGGTCAGCACCTTTTCCCCTGCGTGTGCCTCGATGTAGGTTTTCAGCGTCAAAACGTTTGCTTTCGTCTGCGCGTAGTCTTTGTACACTGACACATTGTCCGGCCACAATGACTGATAAAATTCGATTTGCCCGAAAATGTCAAACTCGTGCCCAACCTGCAATTTCATCTCATGGAAACCTCGCAAACGCTTCATGCACTTTTTGACATCTTCGTCACTGAGCGGGTCGCAAACCCGCGCACCCTCCAAAAATTCGGTGATCTTGTAGCCGTTATTCGGGTCGATATAGGCAATGTCATCGCAGATGTGCCTCGGGCGGATGACGTTATAGACAGCCGCCTCCTGTCTGCGGTCGATCAGCTGGTCGGTTCCCTCGCCGGGGATGCGCATGATATATTTTTTATTTTTGCAGGTAAACAGAAATGAGCGGTTCGTCATGCCTTTTTTCAGCACTGTGATGTTGGTCACATCCCCGATCCGCGCCCCAAGTGCTTCGCAAATAACGCGAATAGCATCTGTCTTGAGTTGGTTCGAGTTGCTGTCCAGTTCCCGCAGCTGCTCATAAGTGTTGATCTCCACAGCCTGTGCTGCCGGTACGACCCGCGCTGCCACGATCATTTTTCCCTTGTGGTAGAGTGCTTCCTCCCAGAATGCGCCGTCATAGCGGTTGTTGCTGCACAGTTCCGCCACGCGGACCTGCACGGTCTGTGCATCCGGCCCGGTCAGATAGCAGATGCCGATCATCCCATTGCCGCCGCTCTTTTCCGGCACACTGACAAGTTCCATTTTGCGGTTCACGCGCACGTCGCTCTCTCTGTCCACAGCATCATTGACCATGTACCAGGAGTAAAGCTCCCTTTTGCGGAACGGATTGCTACGGCACCAGATGTCGCAGGGAACCACATAGGCGTTGGCCAGATGCGGCAAGGCAAGCTTCAAAGAATAGAGATTATTTTTACCCGCGTAGTCCGGGTTGACAATCAGTTCCACGCCGAATTCATCGATCAGATACTCATAGCGCTCTTTCAGGAAGCCCACAACCACGTAAATTTCCCGGATGCCAACTTCCTGCAACTGGCGGATAGCCCGCTCGATCAGCGGCTCACCGTTGACCTCCAGCAGACCTTTCGGCGTTTCGGTGTTGATGGGCACCATTCGCATACCAAAACCGGCTGCCAGAATGATAGCCCGGCGTGGGCGCTTGTCCTCAATCTCGGCCATCGACTTTTGGGTAAGACGGGACTTCTCATCCACGTACCCTGCCTCCACCAACTCTTTCAGAGACCGGTTGACCGTTCCCAGCGAATACCCGCAGGCATCCGCCAGCGCCCGCTGGTTGAGAAAAGGTGTCTCCGCAAGCGTGTTCAACACATCGCACTCTTGGATGTTCATATACTTAGTAGTTCTCCTTTTCGTGAACATTCGTAGCAAAAGCAACGCCCGATGTCAAAAATCGGACGTGTTTGTAAAATCATGATTGTTTGGATCGATAGACTTCGTCGGATGCCGACACATGGCCACGCTGAAAATAGACATACCCTGCCGCTTGCAGCGTCCCATCCTCCTGCGAGTCCAACTCTATAATAGCATTTTCGTCGTAGGTTGTAAAGTCCTCATAGGCCGTCAGATAATATTTCCCGTCCACTTTTGAAAATAGTACGGTACAGCGTTTGTCACTGTCTCACGCTGTGCAACATCAATGTGGTGCAGATCGTTCGTCCGGACGATATACGGGGCCGGGTCCCACGCCGCATCGGTGTTGGCCGTCAGATAATAGAAATCCCCTATCCGGCACAAGGCATTCATACCGCGTATCTCCTCTGAGACATAATATTTATCCACGACGGCCCAGTCATGCCGGTAGTCCAACTGCACGATTGATTCGCTGCCGATTTCCGCCGTCACATACAGATAGCCGTCCAGAATCGAAGATGACCGGACATAACCGGTCACGTCCGGCAGCTGTACGATCTTTTCAATTTCCACCGACGTACCGTTGTCCCGCAGCACATACATCCGGTCATTCCGTCCGTCCAGCACATAATCCCCCCCCCGTAATCCACATCGTATGCGGTAAAATGCGGGTAGCCGCTGTCGGCGATTGGAATGATTTGCGGCAAAGTCCAGTCATCACCCTGCCGGCGATACACTTTCAGACCGCTGTTCAGCGTATCGTCTGCCACCAGCGTACCATCATGCCCTGCCAGCGAATGCGGGCTGTAAAAATCGGTGTCCAACGTCTTCCAGCGGAAGATCGGCTTTTTTACATCATCGCTGTACAAAACGCGGTAATGCCCCGCATCCACAATAAAGTACTGGTCATCTATCTTGGTAAAATAGGTAGGCAGATAGATATGGTTTTCCCACCGGCTCCATATCGCCCCTGCCAGCAGGCAGACTGCTACCGCAACTAGCAGCAGGACGGCAGTGCACGCAAAACGCTGATACTTTTTCAGGTTGTTCATAAGCTGCTGTCCTCAATGCAGTGTGATCAGCGCACAAGCCGCCGCCGGGACTGCACACAGCGCAAATTTCCACAACTGGCCCCAATCTTTGTGCCGCAGGCAGTAGGACAGGCCCCAGACTGCAAACAGCACCGGCAGCGTCATAAACAGCGATGCAGCAATCAGGCAGGCACCACAGCCTACCACAAACAACACCTGCCAGCAGCTTTTTCGCTCCGCCGGGTCGGTATCTTCCATCGTCAGAATCAGCCACAGCACCAGCGGCGTAACCACGTTGAACGCCAGCGCCTTGCCTGTCCAGCCGTTTACCAGCAACCACCACTCATTGCTGAACTGCGACATGTTTTTCGCCGCCAGCAGAAAGAACTGATACACAAACACAAATGCTATCAGCGCTTTTCTTCTGTCATCCCGCAGGAAATGACGTAAAAGACTGTACAGCAGATAATACGCCAACGCCATCTCAAAAATCGGCAGGATCGTACGGTAGATGATGGCCGCATGGATCCCGCTCAGCACCGAGAGCATTGAGCTGTAAATTGGCCAGCCCGCGATCACGTATTTTTTGTTGTAGAAAGCCGGGTGCAGCACGCCGGATTCCGGAGCAACACGATTGACAAGATCGGTATACACTGCTCCCACTGCATTGGCACAGTACGTTTCATCGTCCCAGTTTTTGTATGTAACGTTGAACACCGTGTTGGCAATCTGCAGCACAACCAGCCCCAAACAAACCGCCAGCAGGAGTTTTTCCGTCCGCGTCCAGTCTTTCAGACTCGCACGCACAGACGCAAGGCCATTTTTGCCTACACTGCGGCCATATTTGCACCAGCCATACACGGCCACTGCTCCGCACAGCAGGCACCAGAGTGCCGTCATCACACGCAGGCTGCCCATAGCTGCATGGAAAATCAGCATTAAAATTTCAAACACGGTCAAGCTGGCAAACAACCCGCCAAAGTACACAAGGCGCTTATCCCGCGCACTGATGAACGCTTCGCCCATGCCAAACGGGACCACAAACAGGGCAAGCAACAGGACCGCGCACACACGAACGATCATTTTTCAGCCCCGCCTTCCTTGCGATACAACGTATATTTCTTACCATAGTCACCCATTTCATCGGTCTGGATATGGTACACCGGCTCGTAGCCACTGTCCTCTACATGGCCGGTGTGCGGCTCGTGATCCGGCAAAATGATATAGCGGTAGCCGCCTTTTTCGGCGTGTTCCGCCAAATCGGTCCAGTCGGGGACACCCTCTTCCAACATGTACAGGTCTTCATACATCCAAACATTTTCCATGTCGGTGTCCTCGCGCATCATCCACGCAAAAGGCAGCCGGATCTCCGGGCGATACTGGCGCACCCAAAGGTTCAGCGGAAACGGGAACACTGCCATTTTCACCTCATTGGGGTCATCTTTCGCTATATAATCACACAGTTCCATGACAACCTCGGGCACTTTATACCAGTTCCGGTTCGGCCCCTCCCAGTAGATCTTCATCTGGGGCAGATCCCTTGCCACCGTCAACGCTAACACCAAAGCAGCCACGGCCACCGTAAATCGACGCGCCCAGCGCGCTTTAAGGCAGAATACCAGCTCGACAATTACGCAGGAGATGATTACCGCCACCGGGATCATCCAGATAAAGCGCAAGGTCTGCGTTTCCGCCGCATAATTGACCAAGAAATGCGCCGAAACAGGGTTCAGGACAGCCACAATGACTGCCCAGCCCGGCACGACTGCCTGATCGCGCAGCCTGCACATAGCAGGCAGATGTTTGCACCACGCCAGCAGCAGTACCAACCCGCAGCTGATGACAAAACATGCCACCCGTGGCGTATCTGACAGAAAATACGCCAGCATACTCCGCATGGAAACCATCGGCATTTTTCCTTTCCCTGAAATTTCGGTTAACGCACCGTTTTACGCCTCGCTGCCGTTCAGCACAGCGCCCAGAATCGACGCATTCACTGCCTGTAGCTTTTTCTTGCAGTTTTCTGCGCTCTGCATCTTCGTGGTATCCGCTTGCATCAGCACAACCACACCGTCCGCCATGCGGCTCAGGTCGATTGCTTCGGAAGCTGTCTGGACCGCAGGTGCATCCAGAATGATGTAATCATATTCCGCGCGCAGCTCTGCCAGACGGTCCACTGCCGTACGGGAGAGGAACAGCTCAGAAGGGTCTGCCGCTGCAGCACCGCAGGGCAGGAAGTCCACATTCTGCGCAATCCGCTGCACTTTTTTCACCGGCTTTTGCTCTGCTGCCAGCAGTTCCGACACACCGACCCCCGCCGCTGTGCTCAGATGCTTCGTCAGGGCACCGCAGCGCAGATCACAGTCCATCAACAGCACCTGGCGCTCTTTGGAGGCCAGTACGACCGCAAGATTCTGCACAAAGGCACACTTTCCGCTCTGCTCTTCCGGTGCAACCAGTAGGATCACCCGCAGATCTTGCGCCGTGTGCAAAAACTCAAGATTTGTGCGCAGTGCCTTGTACGCTTCATCATACGGTGTATTCCGGCTTTTGTCTACCATTCTGTTTTTCATTTTCATTTCTGCTTTTTTCCCTCCGTTTCCGCCGGGATGACGCCCAGAACTCTCATGTCCAGACCATATACGATGTCCTTTTCCGTCCGCACATGGTCATCCAGCATATACTGAATGATGATGCCGGCCACGCTCAGCACCAGACCCAGGAACAGGCCCATGATGGCACTCTTCAGCTTGCCGGAGGGCATCGATTTTTCCGCGGTCTTCGGGGCATAGGCTTCCTCATAGGTTGCCGCATCCGTCAGTTTCAGAATCATATCCTTGGAATCCGCAATCAAACGCTCGCAGATTTTTTTTGCTTCCTCGCCGGACGATGCCTTGACCTTAATTTGCATCATCTGGCTGTCCTCGATGGATTCCACCTCGATGTCATTGGCCAGATTTTCTGTCGTGCGCGACAAACCCAAATCATCCACAATCGGCTGCAAAATCATATCGCTCTTCATGACAGCACTGCACACAGAAGCCAGTTGTACACCGGTCTCGATACGGTAGTTCACGTCATTGTTCTCGACATTCTGTTTCATTGTCAGGTCAGAGCCGAGCAACGAGTTGGCACTGCCCTCTGCATCGGTCACTATGGTCGTGGTTCTGGTATTCGGCTCAATAATCATAATTGCCGTACACTGATAATAAGTGCTGCCCCGAGACGTCACAATCTCCATCACGATCACACAGGCGATCACCACTGCTATGATCACGCGAATCTTTTTCATAAGGAGCCGAAACAACTCCATCAGGCTCACGCCATATCCTTTTGTATCCATCCCTGTTCGTATCCTTTCTCAACCAGTCGGCCAATGGTGTTTATTTCCGGTACAGCCGATATTCATGGGTCGGCACTCGGGCTTCCGCAGGAGGCAGCTGCATGTAATTGCCATACATCAGCCGCAGCAGTTCATCATAATTGTGGGGTGCCTTGACTTGCAGACCCTCAAATTCCAACAGCTCGTACCCTTCAAAAAAGCTTTTTTTCATCGGGTATACCTGCGGATCCCAAACCATGCAGGCCACATAGGTGCTGTCTTCCAGTCGATAGCTGTGCTGCAAGGCATCCAGCTTATCCAGAAAATACTGTGCCCCGCGCGCCTTGGCATACAGCCAGAACGGCAGTTTCGGGATTGCCAGCAGTTTGCTGCGCTTTGCCGGCCACGGGTCTTTGCTGAACGCCCATACCAGCCCAGACTGATAGAAATATTTCTTTTTACTGTACTTTTTTATAGCTTTCTGCGCGTCCAGTCCCGCACCGTCAAACGGGTAGATGTCAACGAACATCCCCATACCAGCTCCCGGGATCGTGTCTTTTTTCTCCATGCTGTAGCGCATATCACAAAAGCGGGAGATATTATACGGATACTCCTTGGCCGTGCGGCGGTTCATCAGAGCAAAATGTCCCAGCTCCCCCTGATGTGTCTCGCAATAGCTGCACAATTTTTCGTATTCCGGGCGCAGCATGGCGATGTCAAGGTCATCGTCCCACGGGATAAACCCATGGTGACGAACAGCCCCGATCAGCGAACCATACATGATGTAGTAGTTCACTTGCAGCATATCGCACAGCTCTATGATTTTTTTCAGGATGCCGATCGTTCCCTCATGAATTTCTTCGATCGTCAGTTCCTTGCGCTCCTCCATGGTCATTCTCCCTTCCTTGTTTTCAGGAATGTCTGCACTTCCTGCACGGCGGCTTTCCCGCCCACCACGGCGAACAGAACCAATTCCAGCAGATAGCGCAGCAAGATGTTCTGCCGCAGCAGCAGCGAAATCACCGCTGCCAGCACGACCGCCATCCCCAGCGTCAGCACCTGAGACCAGCGCATAATGGCAAACCCCAGCAATTTTCTGGAAAGCTGCATGTGGAAGATCAGGTAAAAGATATACGATGTCAGCGTCGTATAGGCTGCCGCCACAAAGCCAAAGCGGCTCACAAAGAACAGGTTCAGCACAATGTCGATTATTGCCGCTGCCAACGTGCAATACATGATGTAGGTCGTCTTTTGAGAGTAGTACTCCGCATCGACCACCACATTGTAGACAAACAGCACAAAGGATACCATGATGAGCGGCACCGCCACATACGTTGCCTGCTCATACTGTTTGCCACCCAATATCCAGATCATCTCCGGGGCAATGGCGATCATGCCCACGCAGAGCGCCGCAAACATTCGGCAAAGCTGAAACGCTCGGTGCTGGATGTCCTTGGTATCGTTGGCATCCATTTTCTGGTAGAACCAGGTGCTCCACACCGTTGCGATGGAATCCGTCAGCACGGTAAGCACCAGCTGTACATTGCCCGCCAGACTGTAGATGCCCGCTGCCGCATCGCCGACCATTGACCGGATCATGATGCGGTCAAACTGGGCCAACAGCACCTGCGAAATGCCATGCGGCACAATGGGCAGACTGTACTTGATGCCGAATTTCCAGTATTCACGGTTATAGGCAGGCTTGGCCTTGCGGTAAAAGACCCCCAAGATCACCAGCGAGATCACAAACAGCGTGAGCGTCGTGCCCAGAATGCGCGCAGTGTCCCGCTTGTCGCGGAATACTGTGAACATCAAGATCAGCGACAGGCCCACATTGCCCAGAGAGTTGCACAGCGCTGCCGCCATATACTTTTTATACGCGTAATCCAGACTGATGCGGTTGTTGTACAGGGTAAGCACCGCACTACCGAAGCTGTCCAGCACCAGCAAGACCATGATGCCCCGCTTGAAGCTCAGCAGTCGGCTGAGTGGCCCGCCGAACACCAGTGCCGCCAGCAGAAACAGTACTGCATTGAAAATATAAATCAGCGATACCGACGAGGTATACTCGTCAATTTTCCCTTTAAATTCCAGATTGGCACTGCGCACGCTGGCGTGCAGGGCCATCCCCACTACCACATACAAGATTGCCTCGTAGGAGACAAAGACGTTGTAAACGCCGAACTGCTCCGTCGTCAGCAGTCTGCTGAAAACCGGCAGTGTCATGAACGAGATGCCTTTGATCAGGATATTACCAACGGTGTAGCCTATACCAGCCTTGACAGCCGTCTGTTTTGTATTGCTCATACTTAAATAACTATCATTCCTATAAAAATTTATCGCAGTGCCGCCAGGCAGTCTGCCAGCCAGGCCTTGCCGGTCGGATACAATTTCAAGTCTGCCAGCAATCCGGCTAGTTGCAGGGGGTTCCCGCTTCGGATCGCTGCACCACGCTTGGCGTAAAATCGGTTCAGTTGCTCAACCATCTGCACATTTTCCGGCGGCAGAGTCAGCTGCTGTTGATTTTGCAAAATTTTCCCTGACAGGGTTGTGTACAATTCCATCAGCCCGCCCCGGATCTTGCGAGTTTTTGCGTTGCTGGGCGTATTGTTGCCGCTGTGACGGCGCTGGTCGATTAGCTCTTCGTTCAAAATCCACGCGCCGCCTACGGCGATCCCCACTGCCCACAGCAGCAGATCATGGGCACAAGCCGGGAACCAGATTGCTTCCAGCTGCGGCAGAAGCTCCTGCCGGAAGCACATAGCACAGCCGGGCCGCCACGGCTCCAGCCACATTTTGTCGAGCGCCACTTTTTCCAGCGGGTGGGTCCCGTAGGGGTCGGTCTGGTGGCTACCCACCTGCACCAGCTGCGCTCCCTCCTCATAAAAAGGATGGATATTGCAGGCCAGCACCCTGACTTCCGGGTGCTGCTCCAGCACGGCAGTCATCTTTTCCAGCTTGTCTTTATGCCAGACATCGTCCTGATCCGCGCAGAAGATCACATCGCCCGCTGCCTGCCGAAATCCCAGCATAAAGTTTGCCCTCCAGCCCTGATTCTTTTCATTTTGAATCAGGCGGATCGCGCCGTCGGGGTCATACTGTGCAGCAAAGCGGCGCACCGTCTCCACGGTGTCGTCGGTGGAGCAGTCATCAAAGATCAACACTTCATCGGGCTTTCGGGTCTGGGCCAGAATGCTTTCCAGTTGAGCGCAAATCGTTTCCGCACCGTTGTACGCCGCCAGAACTATGCTCAGTTTCATCCGCTCCGTACCTCCGAAAGTAGTTTTCCCCGGGTGCAGCTGTGTCCGATTTCCGCCAGCCCCACCACGATCAGCAGCACCTGCGGTGAGAACAAAATATAGTGATAGAACAGTGCCGAAAACACAGTTGCCAGCAAGATATAGTAGGCTTCTACCGCATGCCCCAACGTGTGCAGATTCTTTTTGTAATATCGGTACAAAAGGAACAAGCAGTAAACATACAAAACCAGTCCCAGAATGCCGCAGTCAAACAGATACGCAATGTAGGTCATTTCCGGGTCGAATGGCGCTTTGTCGATGTAGGGCTCCAATTCCTGAAATAGCTCCGTATTTTCAATATACGGGAATGACGAAGTCCCGAAGCCGGAACCCGTAAAGGCAATCCCCCCCGCCGTCAGCAACGCCTTGAAAAAGCCCAAATAGTACACCGTGCGGGGCGAAGTCACATCCGACTGCAGATAGGCACCATTGAAGCGTTCCACAAACAGGCCCACTGCCCGGATGACCAGCGGCATCAGCCGCACGGCAGCCGCTGCCGCTACAGCGATGCCCAAAAGGATGACCAGATACATCCACATCTGCATCCCCTTGCGGGGCCGCTTTCTTTTCGGGATCAGATTTTTCCATTCCAGCACAAAAATTACCATCGTTACGACGACGGCGGTCGTCGATGCAGAGAACACAAGACTCAGCAAACCGATCAGCGTCAAGCCATATCGGCGCTTGTGCAGCCCGTAAGCAACCACGGCCGGCCCAAGAAAACCGATGTTAGCCGGATCCGTGTTGAAGCCTGCCGCACGCAGCAAGCCATTGCCCAAAATCAGCGACAGCTGCCCGAGACGGATATCGTGGCGTTCAATATACGTCGAAAATGCAACGTTGTTCAGCGAAAAATGAGCAACATAATAACACAAGCCGTCCAATACTGCCCACACACAATTCAACACTGCGCCCAACAGCAGGCCTTTCAACACCAGCCTGCCATCTTTTTCCGACGCGCCCTGTTCCCACAGGATAGCAAAGGCGATATACAGTACCAATTTCGGCAGATAGGACGTTGCCGCAGACTGCCAGACGCTGTCTCCGTTAAAATACAGCCAACCCGCGCAGCCCGCCACAATGCCTGTAACCATCCACAGCACAAAATAGCGCAGTGGCTTTGTCAGAATCGGCGTGCGCAAAAAATTCTTGTTGCGCACCCACAGAAACACCAACGCCGCAAAGAACGTCAGTGAAAAAAGCGTCACACTTCTGCCCGCCGCTGACACCTCTAAGACCGGCATAGTCGAGAAAGTGCCCATGGCGAGAAACAGAAGCCCACTGAGTCCTATTTTTTTGTTTTCTTCCATTCTAACTCCAAGTGTCAAAATACAGGCCGTTACGCCTCCAGCGTTTCCCGGCAGCCTCCCGTATCATACGTAATGACCGGCGTGCCGCAGGCCCGCGCCTCCAGATTGACCGTCGGGTAATTTTCTTCATGCGTCAGATTGACAAACACATCCGCCGCGGTGTAAACCGCTGCCAGTTCCTGCGGGCTTCCTGTGCGCGGGATGCACAGAATACTGCACTGCATGTCGTGTGCCCTGGTCTCTTTATTCCCAGTCAATACCTCATACACGGCTTGTACATTCTGTGGAACCACTGTATCCGTTAGTATGTGGTCGATTTTCCGCAGCGTCCTTTCCGGTTCCCGCACCGGGTTACAGACAGACACGCCCTGCCCGGATTCTTTCAAAGTAAGGCCCGGGATATTCTTCGTTAACTCACGTATTTGCTTTTCGTTCAAACCGACAAGCACAATTGCATACGAGCTGTCCAGCATGTTGGCCAAAGCGTAAAAATCTTTCAGCCCCTTGCGTTCTTCCCACAGGTTGGCGACGCCCAACACGATGGTCTTATCTGTCAGGCCGTATTTCTCGCGGAAATTGCTGGGGGTCGGCTTAAAGATCGTTTTATCGATGGTATTGTATACGACTTCCACAGGATATTCTCTCAGATAGCTCTGCTTTACCAGATCAGCCAGCCACTTGCTGGGGGTAATCAGCTGCATATCGGGCACACCGGTGAACGCCGCCTTTTTGCGGGCGTAGTTGCGTGCCACATTGCTGATGCCTTTGCAGGCCGGGTAGGTACCCAGCTGCGGGCATTTGCGGCAGCCGGTCTTCCATTGTTCGCAGCCCACCGCCGAAAAATAGGCACAATGACCCGTAAAGGACCAGCAGTCGTGCAGTGTCCATTTGATGGGCTTACCGCAGCTTTTCAGGTAGTCGAACAACACCTCCACATTCAGGTAGTAGCCGTGAATATTGTGCAGCCAAATCACATCGGGGTCATATTCCCGTATCCACTGCACAAACTCTTTTGTCGCTTTTGTGGAGCAGAACCCGTTCAGGTCCAGTGTCCGGGTCATCAAGCCATGCAGCTTGATATCCCTGTCCGTGCCGATGCGGTGGGTGCGGATGCCCTC
>ENA-OPWW01000507-OPWW01000507.1-human-gut-metagenome-genome-assembly--contig:-NODE-507-length-19542-cov-2.304511_pt1 | contig 19542 bp, 17 predicted proteins | sample MGYA00241513_ERZ502018 | MGnify/ENA primary metagenome ERZ502018 (study PRJEB25962, sample SAMEA2042987) | human gut metagenome | biome: human gut; feature: human-associated habitat; material: faeces...
ACACTCATCGCTATGTGCTGCAAGCTCGACGGTAACACCAACTACGCCGATCCTTACTGGGATATCCTCCAGATATGGACCGACTACCTCTCCGACAACGGACAGGATCCTGAGAATCAGCTCTGTACCGACGACTTCGCCGGACACTTTGCCCATAACACGAATCTTTCCATCAAGGCAATTTTAGGGGTGGCCTCTTATGGCCGGTTGGCCGAAATGCTCGGCAAGAAGGATGTTGCCGAAAGCTATACAACGAAGGCCCGTCAGATGGCGGCTGAGTGGGAACGTATGGCCAACGACGGCGACCATTATCGTCTGACCTTTGACAAGCCGGGTACCTGGAGCCAGAAGTACAACCTTGTCTGGGATAAATTGCTCGGACTGAACATCTTTGACACAAAAATTGCAGAAATGGAGATACCTTATTATCTGACGAAGCAGAATATTTATGGTTTGCCTCTGGACAGTCGTGAGACTTATACCAAGACCGACTGGATCATGTGGACTGCTACAATGGCTCCTGACCTGGCCACTTTCCGTGAATTCATCGTTCCTCTGCATAAGTTCATGAACGAAACGATAGACCGCGTGCCTATGTCCGACTGGGTGTTTACCGACAAGCCCAATTGGCGTGGCTTCAAGGCCCGCTCGGTAGTAGGCGGATATTACATGAAAATGCTTGAAGGCAAGCTGATTGGAAATAAACAATGACAAAATCTATTAAACGAATGAAAAGACTTTTTGCATGGGGAACCGCCCTCCTTCTTGTAGGCGGTATGCAGGCGGCCTTACTGCCGGTTGACGAGCCGATTACTCCTGTTGATTACGTCAGCACCTTGGTTGGCACGCAATCCAAGCATGCCCTTTCTACGGGCAACACTTATCCTGCTGTGGCAATGCCTTGGGGTATGAATTTCTGGACACCACAGACCGGTACTATGGGGGATGGATGGGCTTATACTTATGATGCCGACAAGATTCGCGGATTCAAGCAGACACACCAGCCCAGTCCGTGGATTAACGATTACGGACAGTTTGCCATTATGCCTATCACCGGAAAGGTGGCTTTCGACCAGGACGAGCGTGCCAGTTGGTTTTCTCATAAAGCCGAGACCGCCACTCCTTATTATTATAAAGTCTATCTTGCCGACCATGATGTGACGGCGGAGTTTGCTCCTACCGAGCGTGCCGCTGCCTTCCGTTTCACTTTCCCTGAAACGGAGGAAGCCTATGTGGTGGTCGATGCCATGGACAACGGTTCTTTTGTGAAAATCATTCCGGCTGAAAAGAAAATCATAGGCTACACCACCAAGAACAGTGGTGGTGTGCCAAGCAATTTCAAGAACTACTTTGTATTGCAGTTCGATAAGCCTTTTACTTATACTGCTGCCGTGAAGGACGGAAAGATTGCCCCCCGTACCACCGAGGCAAGTGCCAATCATGCCGGTGGCATCATCGGTTTTCATACCCTCCGTGGCGAGCAGGTGAATGTACGTGTGGCTTCCTCGTTCATCAGTCACGAGCAGGCCGAGTTGAACTTGAAGGAACTGGGTGACCGGACGCTTGAAGAGGTGGCGAAAGCCGGGCGTGACGAATGGAACCGGGTACTGGGCCGCATTGAAGTGCAGGATACCGACCTCGACCGTCTGCGTACTTTCTACTCTTGTTTCTACCGTTCTGTGCTTTTCCCGCGCAGTTTCTACGAGATAGATGCGCAAGGTCAGGTAATGCACTACAGCCCCTATAATGGTGAGGTGCTGCCCGGCTATATGTTTACCGACACCGGTTTTTGGGACACTTTCCGTTGTCTCTTCCCCTTTCTCAACCTGATGTATCCATCCATGAATGCCAAGATGCAGGAAGGATTGGCCAACACTTACAAGGAGAGCGGTTTCCTGCCCGAATGGGCCAGTCCGGGACACCGTGGTTGCATGGTGGGCAACAATTCCGCCTCTGTGGTGGCGGATGCCTGGCTGAAAGGTCTGCGTGGCTACGACATCGAGACATTATGGAATGCTGTGAAGAGCGGTACGGAGAATGTGCATCCCGAGGTTTCCTCTACCGGACGCCTGGGACATGAGTATTACAACAAGCTGGGTTATGTGCCCTATAATGTGGGTATCAACGAAAATGCAGCCCGTACGCTGGAGTATGCTTATGATGATTGGTGCATCTACCAGTTGGGACTTTCGCTCGGCAAGTCGAAGAAAGAACTGGCTCCTTTTGCCAAACGCGCGCTGAACTACCGGAATCTTTTCGACCCTGCCCATAAGTTGATGCGCGGCAAGAATGAAGACGGTACGTTCCAATCGCCTTTCAACCCCTTGAAGTGGGGTGACGCCTTCACCGAAGGAAACAGTTGGCATTATTCGTGGTCGGTTTTCCACGATCCGCAAGGACTCATTGACCTGATGGGTGGCAAGGACTCCTTCAACCAGATGATGGATTCCGTGTTTGTGTTGCCGCCTGTGTTCGACGAAAGTTATTATGGCAGTGTCATCCACGAAATTCGGGAGATGCAGATCATGAACATGGGCAACTACGCTCACGGCAACCAGCCCATACAGCACATGATTTACCTCTATAACTATTCCTCCCAGCCGTGGAAGGCGCAGTACTGGCTGCGTGAGGTTATGGAGCGTATGTACAGTGCCAATCCCGACGGCTATTGCGGTGATGAGGACAACGGCCAGACATCTGCTTGGTACGTGTTTTCAGCTTTGGGATTCTATCCCGTCTGTCCGGGTACAGATCAGTATGTGCTGGGTGCTCCTCTTTTCCGTTCTGTGCGTCTGCACTTGGAAAATGGCAAGACTGTGACGATTGAAGCTCCTGAGAATAGTCGTGCCAACCGCTACGTGCAGAAACTTACAGTGGATGGCGTTGACTATACACGCAACTTTCTGACACACGAGCAACTGACGAACGGCTCCTCGCTGCGCTTCACTATGGACAATGTGCCCAACAAACTGCGTGGGACAGGAGAGGAGGATGCTCCTTACTCCTTCTCGAAAACGCTTAAAAAGAAGAAGTGACCTCAAAGCCAAAACCATAGCAATTAATGATGAGGGTGTGCCGAATGTCTGACGGAGTGATAGCTGAAAAACGTTTTGACACACCCTCTCTCTCTTACGATAAATCACTGTTTGAAAACCCTATTTACCATGAAACTTAAGAAACTTACTATTTACTGCTTGGCATTGTTTTGCTCCTCTTCTTCTGTTTATGCGCAATCTGGTGAAGAAGTTCAAAAGAAACGTAGCGGCAATCCGATTTTTCCCGGTTGGTATGCCGACCCTGAGGGAGTAGTGCTGGACGGGAAGTTCTGGATTTATCCTACATATTCCGCTCCTTATGATGAACAGACTTTTATGGATGCCTATTCTTCGCCCGACTTGGTGCATTGGACCAAACATCCACGCGTGCTTTCAAAGGAAAATATCCCATGGTTGCGCCGTGCTTTGTGGGCGCCGGCTGTTATCGAGGCCAATGACCGCTATTATCTTTTCTTCGGAGGGAACGATATACAGAACAACTCTGAGATTGGCGGTATCGGTGTGGCTGTGGCAGACAATCCGGCAGGTCCTTTCAAAGATGTGCTGGGCAAGCCCCTGATTGATAAAATTGTGAATGGCGCACAGCCCATCGACCAGTTTGTGTTCCGTGATGACGATGGCACTTACTATATGTACTATGGCGGATGGGGGCATTGCAACATCGTGAAACTGTCTTCCGATTTACTTAGTGTCGTTCCTTTTGATGATGGCACAGTCTATAAAGAAGTGACTCCTCAGGACTATGTGGAAGGTCCTTTCATGTTGAAACGTAACGGAAAGTATTACTTCATGTGGTCGGAAGGCGGTTGGGGAAGTCCCGACTACCGTGTGGCCTATGCCATTGCCGACTCTCCTTTCGGGCCGTTCCATCGCGAGGGAATCATTCTTCAGCAGGATGCCGATGTGGCTACCGGTGCCGGACATCATTCAGTGGTGCGTGGAAAAGGTAAGGACGAATGGTACATCATTTACCACCGTCGCCCGTTGGGAGAAACGGCAGCAAACAGCCGTGCCACCTGCATTGACCGGATGTACTTTGACAAAAAAGGAAAGATAAAGCCGGTGCGCATGACTTTCGAGGGAGTGAAAGCTACCACCCCTCCACTTGACTAATAGCAATTTTCAATTCAAATTTATATAGAAGAAATATGAGTCTTAATTCCAAAAAGATTTGTTTCAGCCTTGTCCTGGCTGCGGCTGCCGGGATGGTTCAGGCTGTCAATAGTAGCTGCCTTCTTGCCGATGCGGGCTTTGTAGCCGTGCAGGATAATACGGTATCTGCCGGTAACTATACCTCTAACCGTCCTAAAGAGAAACAACGACTTTTCCGTTCCACTGCCGTGGAGAAAGAGATTGTCCGTGTACAGATGCTTTTGAAGAACCGCAAGCTTTCCTGGATGTTTGCCAACTGTTTTCCAAATACGCTGGATACTACTGTGCACTTCCGCAAGGGCAGCGATGGAAAGCCTGATACTTTTGTATATACGGGTGACATCCATGCTATGTGGTTGCGTGACTCAGGGGCGCAAGTATGGCCATATGTGCAGCTTGCCAATAACGACCCGAAACTGAAAGAGATGCTGGCCGGTGTTATTCTACGCCAGTTCAAATGTATCAATATCGACCCATATGCGAATGCTTACAACGATGGTGCGCTGCCCGATGGGCATTGGATGAGTGACCTTACTGACATGAAGCCCGAACTGCATGAACGTAAATGGGAAATCGACTCGCTCTGTTATCCTATCCGTCTCGCTTATCATTACTGGAAGACGACGGGAGACGCCAGTATATTCTCCGACGAATGGCTTACAGCCATCGCGAAGGTTCTGAAAACGTTTAAGGAACAGCAACGAAAAGAAGATCCGAAAGGTCCTTATCGTTTCCAACGTAAAACGGAACGTGCACTCGATACGATGACCAACGACGGCTGGGGTAATCCTGTAAAGCCGGTCGGACTGATTGCTTCTGCTTTCCGTCCTTCGGATGATGCTACAACTTTCCAGTTCCTCGTTCCGTCCAACTTCTTTGCTGTAACTTCATTGCGCAAAGCTGCCGAAATTCTGAATACGGTCAACAAGAAACCTGATTTAGCTAAAGAATGTACTACACTGTCGAACGAAGTGGAAGCAGCCCTGAAAAAGTATGCGGTTTACAATCATCCGAAATATGGCAAAATCTATGCTTTCGAAGTGGACGGTTTCGGCAATCAACTGTTAATGGATGATGCCAATGTGCCGAGTCTCATTGCCCTGCCTTATCTTGGAGATGTGAAAGTGAACGATCCTATTTATCAGAATACCCGTAAGTTTGTATGGAGCGAAGATAATCCTTACTTCTTCAAAGGTACTGCCGGTGAAGGAATTGGCGGTCCGCACATCGGATATGATATGATTTGGCCCATGAGTATTATGATGAAAGCATTCACCAGTCAAAACGACGCAGAAATCAAGACCTGCATCAAAATGCTGATGGATACGGATGCCGGAACAGGGTTCATGCATGAATCTTTCCACAAGAACGACCCGAAGAACTTTACTCGTTCCTGGTTTGCATGGCAAAATACGCTGTTTGGAGAACTAATCCTAAAACTCGTGAATGAAGGAAAGGTAGACTTGCTGAATAGTATCCAATAGTCTTCTATTATGTTTTTATTGTATTCCCGCTTATGAGATAACTGTTTCTAACCTTGAAGCTTACGCTTCCAAAGTAGTTTCAAGGTTGAAGAACTTTAGTTTCAGGCCTTTGAAACCACAGTTTCAAGTAAGAGAAACTAGAGTTTCTCACCGATGAAACAAAAGTTTCAAGCAATAGAACTTTTAGTTTCAAGTACTGAAACTCTCTCTTCCGTAATAGTCTGATAATCCTTGAATACCGCTCCGGATAGAGAAATAAGTACCCACATAGCAGAGAAACAATAAAATCCTTGCTTTCAACAAAGTGACAGCAAAGTTGTCGTCACCTTGCCGTCACATCATGCTGTCACACTGCAGTATATTTATAATCAATCATTTATACCCAATCAGGTGACAGATGACAGCATTTTATTTATTTTCCAATTTATATGTAGGGAGTATATGACTCCTAAAAAATAAATGACCCATATAATATGAACAATATGAAATCAACTTTTTTATTCCTACTTACTACAACCATGATGACCTGTACTGCCTACGGACAGTCTTCCAATCATAAAGAGAACAAATTACCCGATTGGGCTTTCGGTGGTTTCGAACGTCCAAAGAATGTCAATCCGGTAATATCTCCTATAGAAAACACCAAGTTTTACTGTCCATTGACCAAAGATTCTATTGCGTGGGAATCGAACGATACATTCAATCCGGCTGCTACACTCTACAATGGTGAGATTGTCGTGTTATACCGTGCAGAGGATAAATCAGGTGTCGGTATCGGACACCGGACTTCTCGCCTCGGTTATGCCACTTCTACCGACGGCACACATTTCCAACGGGAAAAGACTCCTGTATTCTATCCGGATAATGATTCACAAAAAGAGTTGGAATGGCCCGGCGGCTGCGAAGACCCACGAATTGCCGTAACCGATGACGGATTATATGTAATGATGTACACCCAATGGAATCGCCATGTACCTCGCCTGGCAGTAGCGACCTCCCGCAACCTAAAAGACTGGACAAAACACGGTCCTGCTTTTGCCAAAGCATTTGATGGAAAGTTCTTCAACCTGGGTTGTAAGTCCGGCTCTATCCTGACCGAAGTTGTTAAAGGGAAACAGGTTATCAAGAAAGTCAACGGGAAATACTTTATGTACTGGGGAGAGGAGCATGTATTCGCAGCTACTTCCGATGACTTAATCCACTGGACACCGATTGTCAACATTGACGGTTCCCTAAAAAAGCTGTTTTCTCCCCGTGACGGCTACTTCGACAGCCATCTCACCGAATGTGGGCCTCCGGCTATCTACACTCCGAAAGGAATTGTCCTTCTTTATAATGGTAAGAACCATTCAGGAAGAGGTGACAAACGCTATACCGCCAATGTCTATGCTGCCGGACAAGCACTCTTCGACGCCAATGATCCTACCCGCTTTATCACCCGTCTCGATGAACCGTTCTTCCGTCCGATGGATAGCTTTGAAAAGAGTGGGCAATATGTGGATGGGACCGTATTTATAGAAGGAATGGTCTACTTCAAAAACAAATGGTATTTGTATTATGGTTGTGCTGACTCCAAAGTAGGAGTAGCCGTTTATGATCCGAAACGACCGGCAAAAGCTGATCCGCTTCCATAGTTATAAAAATAGTCTTGATTACATTCTTTTTTAAAGGAAAGATGTAATCAGGACTAACTTATTTCTTAAAACTATATTCCCCAAAACGGCTGAAAACAGTAAGTTCTTGTTAAGGATTTGCTTTTCAGCCGTTTCTAGTATAAAATAAAACTTTCCGAAGCAGAATTAAATGCTACAATCGGAAAGCCTTATAATACCCTATTGAAAACTGAATTGAATATTGAGAACCAGCTTTATTCTTTCATTGTCGGAGGCTTCTTCCTCCTTTCAACAATTAGCTGTCTTTTATAAGTAAGCCATCTTTATCCATTTATCTTATTCAAAACAACCGGTCTGTTTGCCGGAGCCTTACCAAAATTCTTATTAGGCTTTTTCCCCATTACAAACTTCAATGTGCTGCCATTTATTATATCCTGATAAGTGATATAACTCTTATCATAAGGCTTGCCATTCAAATACACTTTCTGGATATAGATATTTTCTTTGCTGTTATTGGGTGCTTCTACAGTAAAAGTGTTACCACCACGTACCTTCACTTCTACTTTCTTAAAACAAGGGCTACCGAAAACAAATACACCATCCGACGGGTTCACCTGATAGAGTCCCATAGATGAAAGAAGATACCAGGCAGACATTTGGCCACAATCCTCATTACCGATGATACCGTCCGGCTGGTCTGTGTAAAAATCGCTCATGATAAAACGAACCTTTTCCGCCGTTTTCCATTGTTCACCGGCATACGCATAAAGATAAGCAACATGATGGCTCGGTTCATTTCCATGTGCATATTGTCCGATCAATCCGGTTATGTCGCTCGATGCTTCTTCCCCCATACTGTCGGTATTGGTAAAGAAACCATCAAGCTTCGTTGTAAAAGGTTTGTCACCTCCAAACAAGGCAATCAGCCCATAGGGGTCTTGTGGAGCAAAGAAAGTATATTGCCATCCGTTTCCTTCACAGAAATCTCCAACAGTATGGATGGAACGTGCCGGATCGTAAGGAGTACGCCAAGAGCCGTCTTCCAGTTTCGGACGAATGAAATGGATAGAAGAATCAAAATAGTTCTTGTAATAATGAGCACGTTTTGAGAATGTTTCAGCATCTTCTGTCTTTCCCATCTTACGTGCCATAGCGGCAATTCCCCAGTCGTCCACTGCATACTCCATGGCTATGGAAGTAGCTTCATGAACTTTGTCGGCAGGGATATAGCCTTTTTTGACTACATAAGGTACTCCTTTCTGCTTTTCATAAGTAGCTGTAGCTATCATTGCTTGCAATGCTTCTTCCGCATCGAACCCGGTAAATCCTTTCAGATATGCATCGGCAATCACCGGCACGGAGCTATACCCCGGCATCTGATCGGTCTCTCCACTCATCAAAGGCCAGATAGGGAGTTTGTCCTGCTGACGATAGATGGAAATCATCGAATTGACTACATGGTCAACCATTTCAGGTTGAGTAATAGTCATCAAAGGATTTAATGCACGGTAGGTATCCCATAAAGAAAGAGTCGTATAGTTGGCTTTCTTCGGGTCTGTGTAAATCATGTCATTCATCCCTCTATACTCTCCATTCACATCGCAAAAAAGCGTAGGGGCAATCATAGTATGATAATGGGCGGTATAGAATACACGTTTGGAAGCCTCATCATCAGTCTCTACTGTCATCTTCTCCAGTTGCTTATTCCATCGGTCGGCACTCATATCCACCACCTTATCAAAATCCCAGTGAGTAAGTTCGGATTGCAGGTTCATCGCTGCGTTGTCACAGCTGACAGAAGAAAGGGCGACTTTTATCTTCACTTCCTTCACGTTACCAAAAGTGAGGACACTCTTCACCGATGCCACTTTCAGTTGGTCCCAAGGTTGCGGGGTATTATCATCATAGGCAGTAAACTGCTCTATCTTCTTATCACTTTTCAACACAAAATAAACTTTGCGGGAAGGACTCCAGCCTCTCACATAACGATAACCCTCTACTGTATAATCATCTACCTTACGGATATAGCTGTCGTAAGCATTCGATCCGTTTCCTTCACGTAAGTCGATTAATATGGAAGCCGGTTTTCCTTCAGGATAAGTATAACGATGGAAGCCTACACGATCTGTAGCTGTCAGCTCGGCTTTGATATTGTAACGGTCGAGAAGCAAAGAGTAATATTCGGGACGGGCGATTTCATTCGCATGAGAATATCTGGAAGCATACCCATCACGTATATCATCCTGATTGCCTCTGGGAGTACGGATCTCATTCAATGGCATGATGAGAATATCACATAAGTCAGTACAGCCCGTACCGCTCAAATGGGTATGTGAAAAGCCAATTAAAATACTATCGGAATAATGATAACCCGAGCACCAGTCCCAACCTTTATGGATATTAGTAGGACCCAGCTGTACCATTCCATACGGAACACTCGTCCCAACAAAGACGTGTCCATGATAACCGGATCCGATATACGGATCGACGTACTGCAATAATCCTTCACTTTTTGAATAGTTCTGTTGCGCTACTCCATTTCCCGCTGCAAGCAAGACACAAGAAGTAAGTGCAAGTAGTTTAAATGCCTTCATTCGTATTTTTCTTTGGTATGATTGAAAATTATAGTTAGCGAATGATGCAAATATACTACCTATTTAGGAATTAACTAACTGTCGCTAGAGTTTACAAGAAAAATGGCAGGCAGGTTTACTCTTTTGGCAAGTTCCAACCACAGATTTACACGGTTTTCCACAGAAAAACTGCATACCGTCTACTAAATAACATAATAAATGAATCTGTGGAAATCCGTGTTAATCTATGGCGAATCCTTTCCATAAATTCCCTTCGGGAAGAGGAGCTTCAAGCTCTATCAGTTCTTTTGAGACAGGATGTATGAACCGTACTCTCCGGGCATGCAGACAAATGCTCCCATCCGGATTGGAGCGTGGAGAGCCATATTTCAAATCTCCCTTGATAGGGCATCCCATTTTTGCCAGCTGACAACGAATCTGATGATGACGTCCGGTTTTTAAATCGACTTCGAGCAAATAGTAATTCTCCGAATGACCGATCAACCGGTAATGCAAGATCGCTTTCTTGCTGTTCGGCACTTCTTTGTCGTATGCATAACTTTTGTTCTGCTTTTCATTACGTACAAGAAAATGTACCAGTTCACCTTCCGGTTCTTGCGGAGCATTTTTCACAACCGCCCAATAAGTCTTTTTCACCTCACTAGTGCGAAACATTTCGTTGAGCCTTGTTAATGCCTTACTCGTTTTGGCAAAAATAACAAGACCGCTTACGGGGCGGTCCAGCCGGTGTGTCACACCGAGGAAAACATTTCCGGGTTTCTGATACTTCTCTTTCAGATACTGTTTCACAGTCTCCGAAAGCGGCGTATCCCCCGTCTTGTCTGCCTGGACAATCTCGGAAGCGGTCTTGTTGACTACAATGATATGGTTGTCTTCGTATACAACAGTCATTCTGTTCGATTACATATTCATACCACCATCTACCTGAATCACCTGACCTGATACATAAGAAGACATATCAGAAGCCAGGAAGGTAGCGATGTTTGCCACATCTTCAGGAGTACCACCACGACGCAAAGGAATTTTCTTTGCCCATTCAGCTCTTACTTCGTCAGAAAGAGCAGCTGTCATGTCTGTCAGGATGAATCCCGGAGCGATAGCGTTGGCACGGATGCCGCGAGAGCCCAACTCTTGTGCGATAGACTTAGCCAATGCAATCATACCTGCTTTGGAAGCAGCATAGTTAGCCTGTCCTGCATTTCCGTGAACACCTACAACAGAGGCCATATTGATAATGCTACCAGCTTTTTGACGCATCATGATAGGTGTACAAGCATGGATGAAGTTAAATGCAGACTTCAGGTTCACGTTGATTACCATATCCCATTGCTGTTCGCTCATGCGCATCATCAAACCGTCACGAGTGATACCGGCATTGTTTACCAATATATCGATCCGTCCGAAGTCCTTGTGGATTTCTTCAACGACCTTTGCAGTATCTTCAAAGTTAGCCGCGTTAGAAGCGTAACCTTTGGCTTTCACGCCCATTGCTTCCAATTCTTTAGCTGTATTTTCTGCATTTTCGTCAATGACAAGGTCAGTAAATGCGATGTTTGCACCTTCGGCAGCAAACTTCAGAGCGATAGCCTTACCAATACCGCGGGCAGCACCGGTTACAATGGCTGTTTTTCCGTCTAATAATCCCATACTAAAAGTTATTTAATTAAATTTCTGTTCTATGCAGTGCGCCAAACACAATGTTGGACACATATCTATTTCTTGTATCTTCATCCAGATGTGCACCTATATGGCCTCGAATATAAGGAACTTCAATTCCTTTCACACAATAATGTATCAAGTCGGCAGTCATCTCCACATCGTCAATATGGAAAACTCCTTTTGCCTGTCCTTCCAGAAGAACGGCTTTAAAGAGCTGGACTTCCTTTGCATCAAACTTCTTGCGAACTTTTTCCACCCGCCATATATCACGGAAGAAATAAGCACGCAGTGTTCCGTTTCGATAGACCACCTCTTTTACCGCGTCCAACCGGGTATATATCATCTCCAACAATTTCTCGTCCGGTGAGATATTTTTCTCGGCCACCCGCTTCATCATATCCGACAGAATATCCAATTCCGATTCCACAACAGCCAAATAAATTTCATCCTTACTTTTAAAATAAGTATAGAGCGTTCGTCTACCTTTTTTAGAAGCAAGAGCGATATCATTCATAGTTGTGTTTTCTACTCCCATCTTCGCAAAAAGCTGACGGGCTACATCTACTAATTTGGCTTTTGTCTTGGATACGGTCATAGGTTACAAATTGCACATTGCTGAATATTTTGAGCAAAAGTAATTCTTTTCTTGGAAATGCACAAATTGTTTGCAGGCATATTTGTAACAGGTTGGAAATAAGTTGCAATTACAGAGAATAACCTTTCAAGAACACAAATTAAGAACAGAATTTAAGAACCAGTTTTAAGAACAAAGTTATGGGAAGGCAAATTTTCATTAACCAAATGCAATGCAATTTCAATTTAAGACAACCCAAAGCAAATAAACCAACCAATATATATTTGGTTGTATATCTCAATAACAAACAAGTAAAGCTCTCAACGGGAGTTAAAGTATATCCAGAACACTGGAATATAAGAAAACAACAAGCGTATGTCAACGCACGTTTGTCAAAATTAGATAACAATAATAATACTATAGCTAATGATAGATTATCAGAGCTAAAAGATATGTTCTTAGAATTTAAGCATTATCTTTGTGAACACCCTACTGATATTGATAACAGTATAACCATATTAAGAACACGCATATATAAAAATACAATGACTACAGAGATTAAGAAGAAGTCAGCAACGACTGTAATGAAAGAAATTATAGATGCTAAACAGGCAGCATCTAGTACTAAAGAACAACAAAAATTAAATGTTGGCAAATTTGAGAGGTATCTAAAAGAAAATAATATCTCTGACACTTGGGAATCCATGAATTTAAACACCTTTGAGAGCTATCAAAAATATTTAGTTGATAATGGAAGAGGTAGTGTAACAATAAGGAATATCATTCAGAATACTCTATTTCCGTTATTGAAGAAAGTTAGTAAAAGAGTGGATATTCCCTTCACGTGGTATGATAGCAACTTGAACAGCTTTGAATTTGTAAAAGATGAATCTAATAAAGAGCTAGCCAGCAATAAAAAAGTCACATTAACAGAAGAACAACTAAAACAATTATATGATTACCCAATAACAGGAACAGAATTACAAGTAAGAAAACGTACTGAAATAAGAGATTTATTCGTACTGCAATGTTTAGTTGGTCAGCGTGTTGGAGATATGCAGAAATTCTTCAATGGCGATAACGAAAAAGATGAAGAGGAAGATACAATATCTATAATACAGCAAAAGACAAAAGCAAGAGCTATAATACCATTAACCCCATTGGCAAAAGAAATCATATCTAAATATCAAAACACTGAACTGAAATATTATAAACCAAGCAACTCCAATCTAAATGCAGAGTTAAGAATAATTGCAGAAGAAGCAGGTTTAAATACTCCAATCACTTTTGAGGATAAGGATGGCAAACAAGTAAAACCTTTATTTGAATTAGTCCATACCCATACGGCTAGACATACATTCATTACTATAATGTGTAGAAGGGATATTCCTAAAGAAACCATAATAATAGCAACAGGACATGAAGATACAAAGATGATTGATAAAGTATATTCCCATTTAAGCAATAAGGATAAAGCCCAAAAGGTATCTACCGCTTTTAAGAAAAAATTAGATGGTGATATTTTTAGTATGGGCAAGGTGGAGACAAATTCTCTCAATGAAGCGAAGCCTACGAACGATGCAACTAATAATATCACCTTCAATACTCTGTTAGATACTCAATTTTTTGCATCTAAAATCAATAAGGCTGTTGAACTACAATCACAGGTAGGTCATTTGAAAAATGGGAAACTGTGTAGTTATGACAATGAAATCAATTCCCTTATAAGTGAGATAGAAAAATTCTCTCAATCTTCCACTTCTGATTCTGATGTGGCAAAGCAATATGTGAAACAGTTATCTGTCTGGAAGCAATCAGATTTATATGACAGTTTTAGAGAAGTGATTATCAAGTGTGTTAAAATTGGTATCAGTAAGGATGCAATTATGCAGTTTATCAATAAGGCTTTGGAAATAAGCTTGTTGGATAATGAAAGATTCACCAATATAAGAGAAATCATTACAGCCTTATTGGATAAAAGAAACAAGGGTTGACAAGTTTTTTTGGAAATCAAGGCTTCTGGTAAGCCTGAACATCATATTCTCCCCGAACAGCTACGGTTAAGGGGAGAATTTTTGCTTTATTGCATCCTCAACTCAAATATTCCACAATTTCGACTTGTCGTTTGGTGATGCGGTCGGGACTTTATACCTTTGCAACGTGATTGAAAGTCAGAAATGACCGAGTTTCTCATCACCCAGATTCACCACTACAAACCTAAATCTACTTCAAATGAAAGAACTGACCTACGCAGACATTCGTAAAGTGGCACTAGAGCACGGTATCAAGGACACAAGGCTGCACATTGGACTTTGGGCTACTGACCGATACATCAAAAAGCGCAAAATGGTTCAAGGCAAGACCTACACAATCTACCTACCGCATCATAAACAGGAACAGGAATGATTTTTTAGTTCTAACCCTGTTGCCAAGCTAACATAATAAGAGGTGTTTTCTTCATAAAACTTTTAAACTAAAGTTTTAAAAGACGCTTCCGCCATAAACGATATAATACAAGACATAACATTTAGATTGCTTGACTATGCTAAGTCAGCGGTAAAGTAATAGGCGTAGTAATACGCTTATTATTTTATTCTTATGGACGAGTTTTTCTTCAAAGCGTCCCTATATAGGAAGAAAAAAATAACCCTACTTAAACTTAATCTAAAGTCAGATATTTCAAATACACAGATTACAATTTTATAAATCTAAGTTAATCTAAACACAATGAAACAAGAAATCATTAATGGTGGCAATGCCCGATATTTGGGCGAATTAGAAAGATTTAAAGATGGTATTCCTTTTGGCATCGTAAACAAGACAAAGACAGATGTAGGTGGCACTTATGTGGCTGCAAATTGCAGTAGCAACTATATTATCGTATGTCCGTTCAAGGACTTGGTGGATAGCATAGCAGCAGATAAGAATAACAGGTATGAAGTATTCAAATGTTATGGCGGTATAAGAGAATACCAGTTCAGGAAGTATATCAAAAACAATACCACATATAAGATAGCTGTGACCTATGACAGTCTGCCCAAATTAATTGGATGGTTGAGCAGTACAGAAGGGTGGAAAGTCTTGGTAGATGAATACCATTTAATCTTGGAAGACATGGATTTCAGATATGATGCAATTAACGGCTTGATGGAAGAAATACAGAAGTTCAGGCATTATTCTTTTCTGTCTGCCACTCCAATTGACCTTGACTTTGAGATAGATTTCCTGAAACAGCTTCCACATTACAAAGTCCAATGGAATGGAGTGACGAAAATAACCCCTATCAGATACAAGGTCACGCAATTAACCAAAGGACTGGCTAGATTCATACAGATATTTTTGGATGAAGGCATATCACTCCCAGACATAAACGGCAATGTCAGCAAAGTGGAAGAACTATATATTTTTATCAATTCTGTGACCAGTATCAAGCAGATAGCAGATACGTTGAAGCTGAATCCAAATGATGTAAAAATATGCTGTGCTGACAGGATTAGAAATAACAAACTGTTGGGCGAATACCAGATTGAATCAGTCAGTAGTCCCAATAAGAAGATTAATTTCTTTACAAAGAAATGCTTTCAGGGATGCAACCTTTTCACCAATAACGGGCTGATAATAGTAGCCAGTGACGCATACAGAACACAGACTTTGGTGGATATAAGTACTACTATGGAACAGATAGCAGGCAGAATCAGAATCAATGACGAATATCAGAATATCTTTAGGAATGTGATAGTCCATCTGTTCTCCACCAATAAGAATGTTATAAGCGATGAAGAGTTTGAAATGGTGATGCAGGATAAGGAGAAGGAAGCTGACAAGTTACTAAGCGGATGGAGCAAGTTGGATAAGGAAGAGAGACAGACCTATATTAAGAGGATGAGCCTAGACACTGAACTGGTCTCCATCATTAATGGCAGGATGGTGTATAACAATCTGAAAAAACAATCCTTCATTTATAAGCAGGCACTAAGGAAGACATACAAGGATGGAATCAGCATCAGGGACAGTTTTATGCAATCAGAGAAATTTGAGCTTACCAACCAGAATAAATGGAAAGATTTCAACATAAAACTGGCAAAGGCTATGACTGTCAGTTATGAGCAATTACTAAAAGATTATCTGGATTCCCCTTCTGAATCTTATGAACAGGAATATCCAGAATTTCCACTAATCAAAAGATATTTGAAGGAATCTGAAATGAATACTCTTAGATGGAACAGGGAGAAGATGCTAAAAGCTGTAGAGGACAAGAAACAAGTTGATAAAGTTTTCTTGGCTATATATCAGCCTGGCTTTATCAGCAATAAGGATTTGAAAAGCAAATTGAAGGATGAGTTTGGCAGATTGGGAATCAAGTTATCCCCCAAAGCTACCCTGATAGAGAATTGTACTCTTTACAATGTGGAGAAGGCAAGCAGGAAGATAGATGGAAAAACTGTTAGTGGGTATGAACTTGGCAAGATGGTATTTACCTTTGAATAAGAATCTACCAATATGACAGAACAGGACAAGAATAAAGCTCCAAACTTATTAGTGGTCTGGAGCTTTTATTTTATATCTGAATGACAAATCGAGAATCTTCCTTCATTGACCATTGAACCTGCCACATTCTACCATCAATTTGGTCTAGTAGAATAAAAGTCCACATATTTTGGGTAGGATAAAGAGTAAATCTACCATCCCTTTCCTCTTCCTTAGTAGCAAATGAGGTGGTATTAAGATTTACTTCAAAACGTTCACTGCCTTTAACATCATATTGAACTTGCCACATTCGTCCATCCCTAGTATTCAGCTTAATGAAAGTCCACATGTTTTGTGTGGGAAATAATTGATAAGTTGCATTACATACGGGTTCTGGACTATTTGCTTTCTCCGTTTTATCTGTAGCTATTGATTGATTTGAGCATGATGTCAAACAACAAATAAATACAAACAATAAAATGATAATTTTTCTCATACGGCACAATTTATAAATCTTCCATAGCTTCCGCTTCGATTACTTCGCCATTAATTTTATCAAAATAAATAAGTGTTACATAGCAGCCATCCGTAAAACTACCTTTAATCTGTAATTCAATGTCTCCTTTCTCTGTGGTATATCCTGTAACATATTTGCACCTATTCATTCTTACTTCATGTATTTTAGAATTATCGTCATTTTGCATAATTTTAGTCTGAAATTCTTCAATACAAACTTCTGGCTCACCATACTTTTTAGTCAGCATTTCTTTTAGGGAGAAGTAATTATTTGAGAGTGACGACCATGTTTCCAAAGAAGGAAACATTACTCCAACCTTAGCAACTAAATTCTTTTGTTTTAAAGCTATAGCAGCTACTGTACAGTTTTTGTATGCTGCAAAATCTCCTTTTAATATGGCAGTTCCATCTTCTGTGCCAATGTGAGTAAGCCCTTTCTGTTTTAACTTTGACACAAATTCAGTCAAGGTTCCATCAATGGGCACACCTTTAAATGTTAGATGTTCAGATGTTGTTTGAGCGAATGTGGATAAAGTCGCAATTGCAAACAATAATAAAAATAGATTCCTTTTCATAATTTATTAGCTTTATTAGTTATTGACATTTATGTTGCAAATATATTAAATGCAAATAATAATTACAATACATATTTTATTCTTTTATTTATGCAAATGCGTTCAAAAACATTCATAAGAATTATTACTTATATTCTAATGCGATTCTTTTATATCCCCAACTCAAAAATATAGGGTACTTGAAATTCATCCCCCCCCCCTTTTATTGAGGAAGTGTTTTTTATTTGGAGTTTATGCTTTGATAAAGTGAAATATTTAATCTATTAATCCCCTAAAATAACAATTCATACTTATTTTTAGTGATTTGGAGATAAGTGCAAGAGAAATTTAACAGACGAATGAATATTCTTACCGTTTTCTTTAGCAGGTTGCCATTGGGGCATATTGAGTAGTGTATATAATAAAATAGAATCATTATGCGAATGTTGAACTACGTCTATTAACGTAGCTTGTTTAACAAATCCCAAACTATCAATCTTTACACAAATTTTGTATGTATATCGTTCCATTTCATCCTGTAAACACAAGTTCTTACCTAAATAGTCTATTACAGATAAGTATTCCTCTGTTTGAAAAAACGCAGGTGTAAATATATTCCCTAAAGCAACAGGAGAGCTTATTTTCTTTGTTGTACATGACAGGATTGATACAATAACTATCAATTGTAATCCTAATATCCAGAATCTTTTACCCGTTAATTCCATATATTATATCGTTTTTGGATATAGTAACAACACCCACATATTAATACAGCAGATAGCAATGTATTAAAAATATTCATTGTTGTAAACATGAGCCATGTCATTGCATCCCCACAGTCATAGACTTCTATTTGCATTAAACATGTGAACAAAATGTTTATGGAGAAAAATGTAAGTAAAGCCAACTTCCACCAAGAATTACCTTTGTAAAATAACCATGCAATAATACTACCCAATAAGTATGAGCATAGATAGGTTGGAATAACAGAACCCTCTATCAGCCAAGTAATTTCCATGAATGAAAGAGGATGAAGTAACATCGCAATTATACAACAAAGTAATATTATACCCTCATACTTCCAGATATTTTTATCAGTTAGTTTCATAGCCTTAAGATTCTTTTAGCCCCAAATACAAGAATAATTATTGGAAATATGGAACACAAGCACCAATAAAGAAGTCCGTTTGCAAATAACATAAATAAATTTCCATAGGGATTGGGATATACAACTCTTAGTATCATGTCGATAGTACAATATATAATGGTGGAGAACAAGAAAACGTAACAGAGCAGTTTCCAAACACCATTATTTTTATAAACTTTCCAAGCTATTATACTACCTAGTAAGCAACTTAATGTATAGAATACAACAATGCTTGGTATTTGTGAAATACATATACCAAAATTCAAAGCATACAAATATGAAGATAAGATACCGCATATTAACATTATGCCTTCAAACCACCACAATCTTTTGTCTGTTAGTTTCATTTATTGCTTTCCCTTATGTAATAAGAACTCATTTAATATCTAACACACAAATATAGTACATTTATTGGAAAAGAACTAAGCCAAACTGTTCTAAATCAAAATAAAAAACACAGTACTTATTTGGGCATATAGATAGAATACCTACTATTATTCCCCTCTCTTTAATTTTAGAAAATCCATCTTATTGAGATACTATGCTTTGATAAAATGGATTTATTAGTCAGACAGTGAGCATGAGGTATATATTATGCACTCTATAGCGGTGTAACTACTAACACCCCCTTACCCATTATTAGGAAAAATGAAAGGATTACATGAATTGCCATTCAGCCCACAAACCTTTTGAACTTCTGAAATGTGCGGACTTATCAACGATTTG
>ENA-OPWW01000513-OPWW01000513.1-human-gut-metagenome-genome-assembly--contig:-NODE-513-length-19383-cov-2.027577_pt1 | contig 19383 bp, 19 predicted proteins | sample MGYA00241513_ERZ502018 | MGnify/ENA primary metagenome ERZ502018 (study PRJEB25962, sample SAMEA2042987) | human gut metagenome | biome: human gut; feature: human-associated habitat; material: faeces...
TCAATAGTTCTTTTATAGATTTTAAAATCGACTGACATGCCAAGAATCGTCATTACTACCATAGCGATAACTAATCTTGTCAATTTTCCAGTCACTCTCTGTTAATTTTATGATAAATTGTTTATGGTACCAAAAGTCATTCCCATAAGAAAATTCGAGAAACATCTTAGCCTTACTCTTCATAATAAACTTAGCTCGACAGGGCTCTAACACAAAATCATAGGTGCCTGGAGAACCAAAAGAAGCTGAAAAACCTCTTTTATAAAATGCTAAAAAAAAGACTTTCAATCCAATCTTCTGCAAAGATTGAGCCATATTCAGCACCCTAACCTTGTCGCCAACTTCTTCTCCCAAAGGATAGCCATTATGTATCAAAAGTATTTTTCGTTTCATCTTTTAGACCTTTAAAATAATATCAACTATTCTCACACTCGTCTTCCCGTCACCATAGGGATTGAGGGCCTTTGCCATCTGTCCATAAACACGCTCATTTTCCAATAGCTCAGTAACGTTATTTACGATACAGTCAAAGTCTGTCCCCACTAACTTAACAGTACCAGCTTCTACCGCCTCTGGGCGCTCTGTCGTATCTCTCATCACCAAAACAGGTTTTCCCAAACCAGGAGCTTCCTCTTGAATTCCACCGCTATCAGTAAGAACCAAATAAGAATGATCCATCAAATAGACAAAAGGTAGATAATCCAAGGGCTCTATCAAATAAACATTGGGATATAACAACGAATGATCCGCCCCAAAGATTTCCATAATAGGTTTACGTACATTGGGATTCAGATGCATTGGATAGACAAAATCCACAAATGGATATTTCTCCGCTAAATGGCGGATAGCCATACAAATATTAGTAAAGCCCACCCCAAAATTTTCCCGACGATGCCCCGTAATCAAAACCAACGGTCTTCTTCTCTCATTCCAAGCAGAAAGCAATGAGTCATCAAGGCCAGCCCTTCGCAAAGCAGAATTAACCCCATTCATTATCATACAATCCTCTTTCACTTGCTTTAAGACTATATGTAAGGCATCTATTACAGTATTACCTACAACATGAATCTTATCATCCGGGATTCCTTCAGCCAATAAGTTCTGTCGGCTTAAAGCGGTTGGTGCAAAATGCGCAGAAGCGATACGTCCGGTAATCTGACGATTCATTTCCTCCGGCCAAGGGCTATAGATATTATGAGTACGCAAACCAGCTTCCACATGACCAACAGGAATTTGCCGATAGAAAGCAGCTAATGCTGCGGCTGTAGAACTTGTCGTATCCCCATGGACCAAGACTAAATCAGGACAGATCTCCGCTAACACATCACGTAAACCTAATAAGACCAAGGAAGTGACGTCATATAAGTCTTGGCCTTGCTTCATTATGTTAAGGTCATAATCAGGAGTGATTTTAAATAAGTCAAGCACTTGATCCAGCATTTCACGATGTTGTCCCGTAACACAAACAATCACGTCTAATAGATCATGATGTTTCTGGCACTCTTTTACCAATGGTGCCATTTTTATAGCTTCAGGTCGTGTACCAAACACGAACATAACTTTTTTCTTCATAACCTTAATCCTCAAATTGAATAAAATTAATATGCGTAGTTATCTCTTCTTCAGAAGGTATTCTCATATAATCACCATATTGGGCACGCAACATTTCCTCATAATTATTGGGAACATAAAATTGTTTTCCTTCAAACTCTAGTTTTTTCAAAGGAAATAACCATTCCTTTTTAAATTGAGTATGAAAATAAGAACCTAAAGGATAACTAAGGTACTTAGGTGAAAGCAATGATGACGTAAAACTAAAACAAGGATATAGAACATTTCTTGTAATGCTTCCCCAACCTCTTAACGCCCAATTTCTCAGTGTAGTCCGTTTACCTTTCACTAAGTTAACCAAGCGGGTTTGTGTCTTATCGGATATAATATGAAAAAAAGGCAGCGCAGGTTCCAAATAGAATAGATCAATATAGATACCTCTATATTTATATAAATGATCATTATCGTTATTCTCTTGAATTAACGTACCATTCAATCTTAATTTTTCATAAGGAGCTATATAATTACTATCCGTATCATTCGCTTGTAAAGAATAAGTAGCATCTTGCTCTTTCAACAATATTGAATGTAATCTATCCAAATCTTTTTTCAGAAAAACAATATCCAAATCATCATCCCATGGGATAAAACCCTTATGCCGGACTGCTCCTAACAAAGTACCACCAGACAAACAGTATTTTATGTCATTATCCTGGCAGATCTTATCAATATACACTAACATATCAAACATCTTCATTTGATGCTTCCTCAAAGCAGTTCCTGCCGCATTAATTGTATGAATGTTCATAACATCTTCATTTTGCTTTTTTAACCAACATATAAAATTGCTCTTTGAAACGGACAATTCCGATCAAAACAAGAAACAAGACCATTAAGATATTACCAATAGTACCCCCCGAATAGTAAACAAACAAAGATATTGTTAACATCACACTTAGAAATAAAAGAGTGTTTCTATCAAAATGGACACAAACTACAGAGCGAATCAGATATATACGCATAATCACATTTACTAAATAGCTGATCACGATCGCTAAAGTAGCTCCCAATAAACCCCAACGTAAAACAAAAAAAGGTACTATCACTACGTTCAGTATACAAGCAGAAAATGTAGAATAAACTATGATCTTTGTTGCTTTCAGAGCGGCATAAATCTGTCCCATAAAACCGCTTATAACATTGATAATCGCAGCAAGAATACACATAGGAATAATATATTTAGCGGATTCATAAGAGTTTGCTACCATATAAGGAAATATCAGATTAGACACATGGATCAGGATAAGAGCACCCAAACCAACAAAATCAACGAGTAAGTTCATTGCCTTACTATAAAATATACCAAGGGATTCCCTATCCTCATTACCTTTTCTAAAAATAAGTTCTTGCCAAGCCAAATTAAAGCAAGTTGACAATAGATTAATAATAAGGCCAAATTTTACCGCTACCATATAAATGCCATTCTCCTTCAAACTAAGCATAGCCGAAATAATGACATTTGAATATCCCGTTAAAAACCAATAAGCCAAAGAATTCAAAGACAAAGGCAAAGAGAATAGAAAAAGAGATTTTAACAGAGTCTTATCATAATATTTAAATGACACATAATTAAATATATGTAAATTATATTCCAAAATCCCGACTTGCAGAAATAAACCACAGATAGCAGCTATATAGAGAACCTCAATATCTCCTTTTGTATAAATCAAGCCAACAACACTCACTAAGCTTGTCACAAGCGTACCCAAAACTCCTGAAATAGCAAAAACTTGATTTAGCTTCATTGTCCTAGCTAAATAACCAAATAAATTATTTAAAACTAGACCAACACCATATACATAAATATAACCAAGAAAACGTATCTCCCCAAAAATTCCAGCTATAATCGCAATTAACGTATATAGCACGAATGAAACGCAGAAAATAATAATGCCATTTGATACTGGTCTATTAGAATCATCTAATCCTTGTTGATCAAAAACAAAGCGCATAATACCAACATAGATATCGACGAAAAGAAAAGTTACCAATAAATTTAAATACGTATTTGCCACATCATAATAACCTAACTCTTCAGGAGGCAAATAATCAGTATAGACAGGCAATAAGATGAACATTATTATTTTAGATAAAATATTACCTAAAAAATAAAGCCCAAACGATTTCACAAATGTATTCCTAACACCCATCACTTTCGTTTTATAGACATCCAATATTCCGGACGATTAGAAATTAAACCTTCAATCCAATCATACTGGTTCTCAGACATTGATGATATATCATCCACAGTATACACTTCTATTGTTTTATTTATCGCCTTTATCTTATCGACAATGTCTTTATTCATCATTTGATAATCCAATATCATCCCATCCATTAGATTATAAGAGAGACGAGGAAGAGCTGACGGATCATCTACATTATATAACAAGTACTTTAATCGAACTTTCTCGTTTTTTTCTGATATACGAACTAATGTATGATAATCAAAACTAATTATTGATACAGCATTATAACAGTCATATTTTTCTAACAACTTTAATAACTGAAGTTCAATAGATTTAGAACCTTCCTTAATTTCAATATATAACTCAACCTTCATATCCACTAATTGTAAAACATCATCTAAAGTTGGAATAACTTGATCTGTCAAAGTTCCTTCAAATTCTAATGAAAATGCAAGTATTTCTTCATAAGTCATGTCTTTTATCTTTCCGGAACCATTCGTCACCCGATCAATATTGTCATCATGACAAACAACAATCGTAGAGTCTTTACATAACCGGATATCAATTTCAATAGCATCAACACCTAAATTTATAGCATTAGCAATCGCCGCTAAACTATTCTCAGGATATTGAGTAGTGCCACCTCGATGGGCTATGATCCTTAAATCTCTTATCTTCTCAAGATCAATCTTATCACACCCACACAATACTATTAAAAATGAAAATAACCAAAAACACCTACACATATATTCACTTCATCTTAAACTACCTTTTGTTAAATTCCGACTTTAAAGCAATGAATTGTTCCTTAATAAATAAAACTCCTACGGGTAATATTAGTGTAAAAGCTAATATCCCCAAAACTGCAAATAATTTGCGGGGAGCTACTGGGCGTTGCTTTACAAAAGCTGCATCAATAATACGAGCTCGGTCACGTTGATTATTTATAGACAAAGCTATCTCCTCACGTTTCTGTAATAAAATCAAATATACCGCCTGATAAATTTCTTGCTGACGCTTAAAATCCACATATTCCTTTTCCACAGAAGGCACGGATTCCATTTTATCTAAAATAGCTTTCTCTTTAGACCTTAAATCCAGTAATGTCAAAGAAGAACTTTTCTTCGCATTTTCTATTGATAAAAATACACTTGCTCGCAATTGATCAACTTGTTTATTAACCTTCCCTATTAACGGATTATCATTCTTAGAGGTTTGCAAAATCTTCTCTCGTTCCAATAAAGCCTCATTATATAGTGCTATAGGATTTCCTTTATCTCCCCCTTCTGATGAATTCAACAAGGAAGGAACTAAATTATATTTATTTCTAGGATCCTTAATATATTCATCCATAAAGACTAAGATCCTAGATTGTGCCTCTACTTCTATAATCTTACTTCGAAGGTCTTTCATTTGTTCCGCATAAAAAGGGACATCAAATTCAATATCCGTCATTTTATGCTTGGTCTTGTATTGTTCGATCATAGATTCAATTTTATTCAAATCAGATATAACTCCCTCAATGCGAGAATCCAAAAAAGTTATAGATTCAAGACCTTCCTTCTTTTTAGCTCCAGATTCTTGCTTATTATATAAGTTCATTAACAAATTAAGCATATCCATTCCACGCTGTGTCTCATAATCCCGATAAGTAAATTCTATAACATTCGAACTTTTAGAATATTCCTCAATAATAAGTTCTTCGGCCAAATCTTCAGCAATCCAAGTTGCTGGGGAAACCACCACATCTTGAGAATAAGGCCTCATATCCACATTTTTATAAGACAGAGTAAATTTATTCCCCTCAAAGTCAATATCCGCTGGCAAAGAATCAAAAAACAATTCTTCCTTTTTATTATCAGACTTCGCATCAACTCGTACTTTTCCTTGTTTATCTATATTAATACGAAAAGTTATACGAGATGATAGATGCTCATTGGTCAATGAGTCTGGAGTTAACAAAACCGGAACATTTTCATACATCTCATAATTATAACTATACGGCCTTTTATAGCTAACGTGAAGCCCTAAGTCCGTAACCATCCGAGTTAGCAAATCATTGGATAATAACTTAGCCAGTTCATCATCCATCATTATGGAACTTCCGTTTCCACTACCCAAACCAAAAGATTTCATCAAACCGGCTGCTTCTCCCAGCCCTAAAGAACCAGACCCCAATTCTTTATCTTCTTGCAATTGAATACGGGCCATAATCTCATATGTAGTAGGATATAAGACTAAATAAGCGATGGCCAAAGTCGTTGAAAGTATAAAGAAGAATAAAAATAGTTTCCAGTGATGTAGGTATCCAACAATAATTCTTCGTAAGCTGATCGTTTCTTTATCTATAGTTGTATCCATTGATATATTTATTTAGTAATAGCTAAAATGACAGTTGTTATCACAGATATTGCACTTAATATCGAAGAGAAAACAGTTATACTATACTGCTGCGCTTGGCTATAGCGTGAATTCCTTTGTTTAGCTTTATTCGGTTCTACATATAAAATATCATTTTGTTGCATATAATAGACCGGAGAATTAAAAATGTCTTCACTGGAAGTCAAATCTACCGTATAGCTCTTACGCTCTCCGTTTTCTTCCCGGACAACCTTTATATTCTCGCGCTGCCCGTAAATGGTCAGGTCGCCAGCAAGGCTCAATGCGTCCAGTAAGGTGATGCGGTCGCTGGTTATCTCGAATGTTCCCGGCCGGTTCACTTCCCCCAATACCGATACTTTGAAGTTCAGGAACTGGATGGTTACGATGGGATCTTTCACCAGTCCCTTTTCTATCAACTGGCTTTTGATATATTTTGTCAGTTCTGCACGTGTCATTCCCCGTACTTTAATAACTCCCAACTGCGGAAAGTCGATATTTCCCTCTTTGTCCACCAGATACCCCAATACCCGGTTCTGTCCTCCTGCATATCCGGTATTGCTGTTAGCTATCTGATAACTTACCATCGGCAGATTGAACATCTGTGCCAGTTCGGGGTCTTTACTGTTCACCATAATGGAAAGCAAATCATCCGGATGAATCCTGAGGTCATAATCCTGGGTTATCTTTTGCCGATAGTCATCCGGCACATCTTGCAGGTACGAAATCTGTTTTTGCGACGCACAACCCGCCAGGACACATAGTACAAAGGCTATGTATCCATACTTCTTCATGTTCTTTATCATATTATCTTTTTTCTACTGAAACATTAAATTAAAATTTAAACAAGTTCTTAATAAGCCACGATCTTATCGAGAATAATATTTGCTGCCTTGGAATTACCGAATAGTTGAGGAAAAGACATATTACTGACAGACAATACGTTGTATGCATTCACAATCCTATTAAAATCCGCATCTGCAATTATACCGGCATTATTTTCCACGATTTCCACCCATTCGGTTTCTGACCTAAGAATTATACAAGGCTTTTCATAAAAGAAAGCCTCTTTTTGAACTCCTCCCGAATCGGTCATAATCAACTTGGCATTCTTTTCCAAACTAATCATATCAAGGAATGAAACCGGTGGCAAAATAAGAATCTGAGCCAATTGCTTTACTTTATCTATTAAATCAACATCAAGATTTATTTCCAACAATTTAGCTGTTCGCGGATGTAATGGAATAGCTATTTTTATCCGATATTCATTTGCAATATAATACAATGCCTTGAATATATCCGTTAAACGTTCTTTACTATCCGTATTATAATCCCGATGAATCGTCGCTAATATAAAACTATTGGCTTGCAAACCATACTCTCGTAGTATATTACTCTTTTTATCAGCTATTGTCGCAAAATACATACTGTTATCATACATCACATCACCGCTATTATACACTTGCCGATGTTTGTTTCCATGAAATATAGCCGGAGCAATTTCGAATCCCTCATTCTTCAAATTTGCAACTGCCGTATTTGTCGGTGCAAATAAAATGGAAGATAATTGGTCACAAACAATTCTGTTTATTTCTTCCGGCATATCCATATTAAATGAACGTAACCCCGCTTCAATATGAAATATCGGAACATGAAGCTTAGAAGCAGCAATTGCACCGGCAAGTGTAGAGTTAGTATCGCCATATAAAACCACCCCATCAAAATGTTCCGACAAAAGTATTTCTTCTATACCAGCTATCATTTTTGCAGTTTGTTCTCCATGTTTCCCGGAACCTACATTTAAGTTATAATCAGGTTTTGGAATACATAACTCTTCAAAAAACACCTGAGACATATTCATATCATAATGTTGACCGGTATGAAGAATTTTTTCTTCTATTCTGTCGGAGTAATTATTTCGGATAGCACGCGACAAAGCTGCAGCTTTTATTATTTGAGGGCGTGCACCGATTACGGTTAATATCTTTTTCATAGACCTACGTTCTACTGGCAATATTTTAAATATAGAATTTGTGGAAGCAATTTCATTCTGACAACAAGATATATAGGAAAACGGAAAAGCCGGTAGAATGAAAGGAGTGTTTTAAACTCTCTATGAGAATGTTTCTTTTCCTGCATCATACTTTGAAACAGTTGCGGGCTAAAGCCCAAACGCGCAGTAACTTCATCTACGATTTCCTGGTCGAAAGAATACGGTTGTCCGATAATCTTCAATGCCTCCTTCCTTGTAATATGCCCGCTACGGATTTGTGCCGACAACTCCGTCTTCCGTTTGTCTATATTAAACTTCACCGGTAGATAATACGACTGGATAAAATGAGTAAACTTATTTTCCTGGTGATGTCCGCCGTAATCTTGCCATTTAAGTTTCTCTTTCAGTTCCTTATCTACATCTTTTTTCCTATAATCCATAAACTCAAGAATTCGAACCTCTTTGATTCTATGGATAAATGTATCGACAATCAAATCCCGGCAGGTAATGGTAGGAATAGACCGTATCTTATCATATCGAATTGTCCCAAACTCATTTTGTACATTCTTTATATAAACCGGGTCAAAGTAAGACCAGCTTATCGGAGACGAACCTTCTGTACGAAAGCTGTGCCCATTCAGTATATACCTGATTTTATATTGCCTTGCCAGCTGATGTAAAGCCGCATAAATCGCTAAGTCCGTGGGAGAGTCGACATCCGGCACGCCGGCTATAAAGAACGAGCGCTGTAAATCCCGGTATTCATTCCAATCAAATTTTATTGTTATTGGTTCTAACTTTAAAATATCACAGGCATTCTTTATATTAGCATCCGCTATTGAAGTTCCCCAGCCGTTATCCACAGAAACGACCAATGGCCTCAGACCGTATTCAACAGCTTTTAACAGCGTGTATGAACTATCTCGTCCTCCACTTAAGCCGCAGACACAATCATATTTCTTGTGTCGTCCTGCATCTTTAATTCTATTAATGAGCTTTTCTACTTGAAACTCTGAAACAGGATGGCTTCTCTCCAACTCATCATGTATATGGCAATATTTACACACACCGTCTGAATCAAAAGTATTATCCTCCACTGTTGAATCCAAGACACATCGGTTACATCGTTTTATGGTTTCCATATTTATAATATCATTTTATCTCGTTTTCAATAACATCCGCATAGAACTTGGCTACATCAATTTTATCTTTATATACTTGCTTTACTTTTTCCCTCCATACACTTTTCAAATCAGGGGTAGACAACAGTTCTTCAATTACATTTAGAAGGCGGGAGGGATTATCGGTCGGTATACCCACTCCAAGCTTGTAGGTATGTTCCACTTCATTAAGAACACTTATTTTACCAACAAAATCATTATACCGGATATATGGAGTACCCAATAACCCTGCTTCGAAACACATGGACTGGCTGTCTCCGATAAAAAGGGTTGCAAACGAAAGTAAGTGATGCATTAAATTAGGTTCCATTTTCAGGACATACCGGTCATATTTCGCATCAAGGACAGTTTCACTGGTGATGAATATACGTCCGTACCTTGATAAAATATCAATCAAGTTATCCAATAAGAACATCGAAATTCCATTGTGTTGTCCCGTGAGGTCATGTCCTGCGGTAAGACTAACCAACCGTATTATAAAAAACGATTCATTCTTACCCACTATCCCTTTTATCAACTCATAATCGGGAGAAAAGTAATCAGGATGTAAATAAGCTATTTTTTGGTATCCTTTATAAGCTATTTTCTTTCTTGTATACTTACCCACCGAACAGATATCCGGTGAAACAACTTTCGTAACAAATGGATAGGCAAACATACATGCCAATTTATTAATTTCAAAATCATCCTCATTAAAGAACAAGGTTGGAATATTTCTCAGTTTTCCAATGTGTGTAATGCTTATATCAGTTCCAATCATAATCGAAGGCCTGTACTTACGGACAAAACAAAAGAGTAAATAATCCTTTCTAAGTAAATCAATGCCAGCACCCCAGAAAACAGATAACATACTCTTCTTTCGTCTAATCTGTTCGTTTAGTTTTATGTATTCTACATTTTCCGCAATCATCAGACGTTCCAATATATCTTTATTACTGATAACATAAAGCGGCTCATACCCTCTTTGTCTAAGAATGGCTACTGTATTCTTAAACAAATGGTAATGGGCGGGATGATTCAATGAAACAAGTATTTTTTTCATATTTGAAAAAGAAATCGATGAACGTACCATACAGCAAGGATTCAAATTCGAAATGGAGCGGTTGGGCATAGACTTAAGCTGGAAATCCTCACGGAAAGAAAGCAATACATATTCCCTGCTCTAAACCTTAAAATTCATACTTCAAGAACCGGATTATTAAAAGGCTCTGACCGTAAGCCATGTCGAAGATATTCATAGTATTCTGACCGATAATTTGAACGTAGACAGGAATATCCGTTCCCATCGTGTCGGCATCACCGACACAACAAAAAAGCAATGTTTATTTTCTATCAACAAAATAACATTTCTGCTTTTAAGAGAATATTTAAGGAACAATTTGAGTTTGCGGTAAATACTTATTTTTGATAAACGACAAAGCAAATAGTACAGAAACTTAAGCCCAGTTCATTGTACTACGTATTTGGCGGCACACGGTTTCAAAACGATCTACCTGCTGCAACCAACCAGGGACATCTTTGTTTATCCAACCCAATACGGTAATCATTTTCTGATGAATCTCTTCTACCCGATGCAAATTCCAGCAAATAGATTCGTTATGAAACACCCGGTTACGGAATGAGCGGAAAGTATTCAATGGTGCAGAAACATTCTTCCGTTGCCGTTCTTTTTTGGGAAGATATGGAAAAGCACGCCTCAAATCTTTCCATAACAAACGTTCGTATTCGCTATTCAACAACGATACCCAAAAACCTAATGTCAATTCGGCTACAACCTTGGAAGGGGTGATATTTTCGTGCCGACCGGCAATCTGTTTTGCTGCCTGAGTAATGTAGCGGTTCAGATTAGTCAATCCCGGTGTGACAGGAAATACGACATACCAATCTTGCCGTCCGGTCATCGTTTCCATTTCCCGGCTAAGTGCATTACGCAGAGTAACTTCAAAAACCGAAAGACTAGTGTAAAAAGCTTCTGCCAATTGCAAATTGCACTGATAATGCAGTACAGCCCGTGCTTCATCATTGGGATAGCGTATAAAATATCGTTCCATACGCTTATTCGAAAAAACTTTTTCGAGAAATGATTTGTTATATATCATAATAATCAGTACTTTTGCAATGCAGTCCCGGGCGTTCCTCTCCCAGCTTTTAGTTACTGGTGATGAATCCGGGTTTTTTTATGCCCTTTTACAAAGGTACTCTTTTTGTGGTGAAAACCTATTTCTGACAACATATTTATTTTCTTGCATGGATTCTGCAAACATCCTCATAAATAGTCTGGATACGCCGGGCTATATCAGATAAATCCAGTCCCGATTGGATAATACGGTTTCTCCCATCGGTTCTTTCCCTCAATTCGAATATATGTAACAGTTTATCAGCAATATCTTCCGGTTCTCTACGTACAATAAAACAACCGACGATACCTGAAATCATATCTTTAACATCTCCTACATCCACGCTTATAATAGGGCAGCCGCATAGCATTGCCTCTTTGATGACCATAGGCGATGCTTCCTTGTCTGAAGTCATCAAGAGGCAATCGCAAGCATTCATCAGCAGATTAACCTGAACCCTATCATAACCTTTCAATTCTATTAACTGACATCCATTTACCAAAGTAACGGCTTTTTGCGCTAATGCGTAATTTTTTACTTTATTCTCAAATGCACCGGCAAATAATACGTATTTCCCGCTTTGTTCCCAGCCTAAATCATTACGTGCTTCATCTTTAGGAAGTTCAAAGAATGTATGTGTATCTGTTCCACATGGCAGTATTGCATAATTACTTTTTTTATACTTCGCTGTTTCATAAATGCGTCTGCTCACAAATATATTAAAAGCAGAAAGGTACATGCAAATCTTAGACAGTAATAGCCAAATGCCTCCGGAGTGAATATCACTGCCATGAAAGGTTGTAACGACAGGGACTTCCCGCTGTAAATTAGCCAACAGTCCGGACAACCCGTAATGTGCATGAATAATATCCGGATGATATTCTTCTATCTTGAATAATAAACCCTTCCTATTTTTCAAATAACCGAAAACGCCTTTCCCTTTAACCGGAAAGTAATCTATCTGTATATTCAAACCTTTCACCGATTCTGCCTGCTCCGATACAAATGGAGAATATTTTCCGTAATTATAACTTGCAACGATTAATACTTTCATATCATTGATATTTGTAATTTTGAAACAGGCACATTAATTATCCAACAAGTTTTTTCAGAAAACTGAATCCGGGAACTTCCATAAGCCGTATGACAATACAGCTGAAAAAGAATGTCGACACAGATGCCAATGCAAATTGCGGCAGACCGGCATATACTTCCGGAAACAGATATACTAAAGTGGCAACAAAAAACATGTGAGAGAAATAAATCAACGTACTCATCCGTCTGAACCATAGAAACAGCTTTCTTTCTGTCTGCCAACCTTATCCGGATTACAAATAGCAGAATACAGAAGCAGAGTAAATGAGTGGAAAATGGTAAATCATACAAAAATGCAGCAACGGATAATGCTGCCACCCAACAACTCCACACAGTATGCCTCAAAAAATAATCCTGCCATTTACCCAAAAACATCCCGACAGAGACAAAGCCAAACCCCACGAACAAACCGTTTCTCGTACCAACGAATGTCTTTTTGTAAACAAAAACAATTTTCTCCAAACAATCATCTGCATGTTCCGTTTCCAAAACGTATTTTACCCCCCAACCTATCAAGGTAAGACAAAGTCCGCTTATCAGAATCCACTCGACTTTCATTTTCCATTTTAACATTATCTTCACAAGAAACGATGCCCAAATTAAAGCCAATAAGTACCACAGAGGCCAGCTCATATGGTTTTCACCTGTAAATATCACATTCCGGCAAAACAACGCGAATGCCCTGAGCAAACTGTTGCTCTCAACTACACACGAACCGTAAAAAGTCAGTGGCAAGTAAAGCAGTGTCCATAAGATGTAGAGCTTTACCAACTTTATTATGTAACTATTTATTACCCCACCCAATAAGTTTTCCACACGTTTACCGCACACTTCTACAGAGCGCTGCATGCTTATTCTGCGCTGCAATAGAAAACCCGAAATAACAAAGAACATCGGTACTACCCACGGACAGATAAGCCGCATTAAGAGAACTTGGTCATACGCAGTGTGTATCGCTATGACAAAGAAACTCATGAGGAACTTCAAAAGGTCTATACTGTTATAATGTTTCATCTGCTATCCCATTTTCTGTTTGAAATAGACTTTAACAGTTGCCTCTCACGAAACCTATCCAGGATGCTATCTGTATATCGTAAATGAGCCAATCCTACTCTTCCGTTTTTACATACAGGAACCGATACCGGCACATACCGCATCAGTCCGATACATATAATCATAAAGAACAGTGGGTCTTTCAGTTCAATACTCGAAAATAGCCAAGCGCAAGTCATAACTAACAACAGCATACGGCTTGCCATAGACAAATCATGCTTCAACGTATACCAAAACCGCCAAATCACTATCGGAAAGAAGATAAAGAAAGAAACTCCCCAATAGATGCAATTATTGGTAAACGATCCAGACCCTTTTATTGTCACTCCACTTCTTGTTTTCAATAAACCATTTTCATTCAACCCGTGCCCCAAAGGCCATTTTACAATGTTATCTTTAGCAATTAACATATTAGGCACACGACTGATGTTCTCTCCTTTTGAAAGATAATCGTAATCGGAAAGCTCTTTCTCTTTTGCATTGTTCCAAATCATATCAATTTTCTGCATACCAAACGGCAATACATAGAAAGAATACAAAAAGACAATTCCCCCCAGCACGCTCAAAATTTTATAAATCACTTTCCGGTTATTCAGCACGATAAACATGAATACCATAACCAAGCTGATAAAATAAGTTGTAGAAAGTGTAGTCAGCCCAACAGACATTACTATCCATATTTTCCGATCCATTTTTATCCGATTTCTCATTAGCCGTAAACATATCCACAAAAGCAGTAGAAAACCAAAGAAAGAAGGTTCTGAAGTAAATCCACTATTCCTCAAAGCACCGTCATTTACCCAAGAAGGATAAGCTGTATACAACAGAAAATGCCAACGGTTTCTTTGGTCACCATCGCCGTCCAAATTCATAAAACCCAAGTAATCGTGAAAGAAAGAAACATCAAACAGCTGCACCAGCCAAAACGGAATACTTATCAAAGCAAGAGTATAAATCAACCTGTCATAGAAAGAAAAAAAATTGGTAATCACATACTTCAAGAAGAAATAAGCAGTCAGATATCGCAGGTTATATCCTACATAGTTACTTAAAAACTCCATTGAAAAGCCACCCCATTTTAATATCGAAAGAAAGTTTATCACAGCAAACAGCAACAGAGGAATAAGTATGACAGCATCAAACTTCTTATTGCTTTTCATCGCAATGACAAGTCCATAAAAGAAGAAAAACAATAATACAATCGCATTTCTTGCCAACAGATTGGGAGCAGATCCTACATAAAACAGGAAGTACACAATACTTATTACATTTCTTGAAATCTGATTACCCATACGTTTTTTTGCAAATTACCAATATAGTTAGAAACAGTCGCTTTAGTATCTTGCACAATCAAGGATTCTGATAAGCCTTGATATAATCGGCAACCATGCGCCTGACCGAGAACTGCTCCGCTACATAAGTATAAGCACTGCCGGCACGTTCCATAGCTTTATCATAATTATTATAGATATACTCTATTTGATTGGCACAATCTGTAACATCTTCCATTCGGAAAGCATATCCAAATTCACCGTATTTTATAATTTCATAAGGTCCACCCTCGTCCGATACCAACACGGGGAGCATGGCAGCAATTCCCTCTGCTACCGTCAGACCGAAACCTTCATAACGGGCAGGATGACACATTAAATCATATTCTTTCAAATGGCTGTAAATATATTGGCGGTCGCACAGACCGAGAAAGTTGATTTGATTGCCAACGCAATACTCTTGCACCAATTGTCTCAGCCTGGGTTCCGAACGTCCTTCCCCGATAAAGTCGACCTCTATGTTTTCTATCCCGCGTTCTTTCAGAAGGGCTACGGCTTTTATAAGGATATCTTGTCCTTTCTTCTCCACATCCAACCGGGATACCTGTACAATACGCATGTTTTTTCCTACGAATGATGCCCGGCGTGTACGCTTTTCAATTTTATCCATAGGTATTCCGTTAGGAATGGTCATTGCCACCCGTCCGGTTCTTTGCTGAATATCGGCTTTTACAGCTTCCGATATCGCTATCAGTTGCGTTCCACGCCCTGCATGTTCCAAAGGAATATGCAGGTCGTGGACTGTTAAAAACAGTCCACGACCTGCGCGAAGCGCAATTATGCGGAGCAACGCAGAGCTATGTACATGTATAACATCAGGATTCAACCGGTACAACAGCCAATTCAATTTCAAAACAGGAAATGGCGAGTAACTACCTTTCTGTCTTCGCAATTTAAATATCCTGACTGCCGGATTTATCTGTTCGAGCAAGAAATCCAGATAAACATGATTTACAATGACAAGACTTACAGTCTCGGTTTTGGACTGCTCGTTCAATATATCTATGAGCATAGTCTCTGCTCCGCCTATACCAAAACTGAATACGCAATGTACTATTTTCATACACTATTATTTGTTGTTATTAAGTAAATGCCGGGAATTCATTCTCTTACATACAGTCTATTCCCCAATAACGTAACGGTCTTTTATAAATCTTCCCGGTTCCTTGTACGAAATCACTTTCGCCGGAACGCCGGCAACGGTAGCTCCTTCGGGCACATCCTTCACTACCACAGAACCTGCACCGATAGTGGCATTATTACCTATATGCACATCTTCTACAATACACACATTGGGGCCTATATAAACATTATCGCCTATCACAGCCGGTGTTCCTTTGTTGCTTCCGATAGTAAGAAACTGACTGATGTTTACGTTATTGCCTATCACAGTACCGCCGTTAATAACAATACCTATCCCATGACCTATATAAAACCCATAACCTATCTTACACCTGCGGGGAATCTGTATGCCATACTTTTTGGAAAGCCGCCTGTGCATCCATATCGCCAAAGGAAATAGTAAGTTTTTCTGTGAAGCAAGTCGCAACCAAAAGCAGTAGTTAAAACGATGATCAAAACCGAATAACAAATATGTGACAACATTTTTTACCTCCCCCAATGAACCTTTATATCGCTGGTAATCAGACGATATAAAGGTAAAAATCTCTTTTATAGCCATATTGTGTATAATTAATTTATGCAAATCAAGAGCTGAGAAATCCGATTCGTAGAATTCTATGAATGTTTTTTCATTATTGATTTTAATCTGCCGAAATAGAAGTCGAACTCTTGCAGCCCGAACATTTTTGAAAAAGAGAAATACAAGACAAAATAGACAGAAGCTTGAATTAAAATCAAATAAACAGGTCCAGCATCGAATAAAGCTGAAAAACAATAAACCAAAGCCGCTGCCGAAACCGCGATAAAAAAGGCCGGAGCAAGATCTCGAAGACGGAAACAGATATCGTAATGTATCAGTTTGCCTACATATGCGGAGGCTGCGATGTAAAACAAAAATTGAGAGAAGGCATATCCCGCAAGCAACCCAATCATGCCGAACCGGATACTGATTGCTACAACCGTCAGTCCCATTATCCGAAGTAAGAATTCCAGAATGAAAACTTCACGGCTTTTCCCCAAAGACTTTATGACATTGGTATGAACTTCAAATAGCGTAGATGACAAACCTGCAAAAGCAAGAATCTGAAAGTATGGAACCATTGGAAGCCATTTTTCCGTAAACAAAACTGCCACCAACGGACGTGCCGTAATTATCAGAACCATGATTATCGGAAACTGGATGAATGCAACAGAGCGTATACACTTTGAAAAAGCATTTCGCAGCTTTGCCCTATCCTCCTGAATGTTGGAGAAAACAGGAAAAGTCACATTAGTCACCACCGAGGATATACTGTTCCGAGGTACATCCTGTAATTTGTTAGCCTGCGAATAATACCCCAATTCCACAGACGAAAAGCATCTTCCGATAATCAGCGAAAGCGCACTGTAATATAAGCTGTTCGCTATCGAATTCAGGAACATGAAGCTGCCGTAGCGGAACAATCCGGTAAAGGACTTCCAACTGAACACCCATTCCGGTCTCCACTTGTTACCCAGCCAATAAATGCCGCATTGCACCATTCCCGTTGCCAACGATTTTACAACCAGACTCCAAATGCCGCATCCCAAGAATGCTAACAGAATACCCATACCGGTACCCGCTACGATAGCCGTAAGGTTTATTTTCGCTATCTTCTTGAATGCGATTTGCTTCTTCAAGATATTCTGCTGAATCAATACAAGAGCATTGATAATCAACACTATTCCCTGTACCTTCAACACATTGTCCAGCAGAGGTATATTATAAAATCCGGCTATTGCGGGAGCACATAAATACAGTACGGCATACAAGAAGAATGACAGAAGCAGATTCCAATAGAATACCGTGGAGTAATCCGTTGCAGTAGTGTTTTTCTTCTGAATCAATGCACTGCCGAAACCTCCGTCAATAATAGCATCGGACACACTGATAAAGACCAGCAGCATGGCAATGCACCCGAAGTCGTCGGGGGAAAGCAGGCGGGCCAGCACAAGATTGGAAATGAACAGAAACAATGATGCTCCGAAACGTTCTATGGCATTCCAAACCATTCCGGAAAGCACTGTATGTTTTAGAGAATCGGACATTTATAACTTATGGAGATAAAACCGGTTGGGCATATAATCAACTTATAAAATGATTCAGCCTCTTATCAGCTTCCGCAGTGGTGAATAGTATTTTCCCAGAAACAGTTTCAGCCTGACAAAATTCATGGAACCCGTACTCAATCCATACCGGGGTATGGCGAAAACATCATCGGAAGTACGGAAATTACACGGTTGTGTGGAAAATGCCAGTTTCACGGAAGTTCCTTTCAGAATACATTTTTCGCGCACACCGAAGTTTACACCCGGAATTCCATTAGGATAGGCAAATGTCAAGACCGGATGTCCCAGCATGGCTTCCAACCGGGTAATGGAAGAGCAGATTTCTTCTTCCGCCCGCAGGCCTGTTTCATTTGCCAGGATAGGATGCGTCAAAGTGTGCGCACCTATAGTTACCAACCCCTCACGGTCTATCTGCCTGATTTGTTCCGCCGTCATATTTTGCGGCGCTTTAGGCGACACATGATAGAACTTCTGATAGTATGCAATCATTTTCCAAATATCATCTATGTTCATTTCCTTTATCCATTCCGTATGGACGGGAGTTTTCAGATTCAGAAATTCTCTGCCTATCTGCCACAGACGATCCATGTCATAGCCGCTTATTTCCTGAAACCAAAAATTGGTTATGCCGTCCCTGCACGCTATCTTGGGCGACACAAAGAAAACAGCCGGTACATTATGCTTCTTTAGTATAGGATAGATTACTTCGGCAGAAGACAGATGACCGTCATCCACGGTTATCAGACAGGCATTGCGCAAAGTCTTCCCGTTATAGTAATGGTCATACAATTGCTTTATCCCCACTACGTCATATTTCTGTTTCAGATAAACGATTACATTCTCAAACCATTCCGAATTGTTTACTGCATGAAAATTGATTATTTTATTCATCCCATTTTTTGTTTAATGATTTGCCGGATATACCGAACATATGTTCCATCTCTAAAAAAGCATTCTACCCAATACCCTTTTCTACTGAACAAAAGCAGCAAAAGAGCACGCATAACGGTTTTCACATTTTTTCTTCTCAATACTTCCGCCACAGCCGACAATACGGATATATACCTGATACCATCCCGCTGTCGGCTTTCTTTGCAAGGTGTTTCTCCTGTCCGGTAGTATTGAAAAGCCGCATCGGCAATAGAGACTCCCGCCATATCCGAAATAGGGAGAAATCCCTCTGTCCGGGTACTCATCTCAATGAAATAGTATGCGCCATTGCAT
>ENA-OPWW01000519-OPWW01000519.1-human-gut-metagenome-genome-assembly--contig:-NODE-519-length-19256-cov-1.908234_pt1 | contig 19256 bp, 7 predicted proteins | sample MGYA00241513_ERZ502018 | MGnify/ENA primary metagenome ERZ502018 (study PRJEB25962, sample SAMEA2042987) | human gut metagenome | biome: human gut; feature: human-associated habitat; material: faeces...
GCTCAAACGGTTATTCAACATGTTCATGTCAATACCGGCATTATATTTAATGCCACGTTCCCACGTCAAATCTGGATTTGCCAGGTCACCTTCCTGTAAACCACCTCCCATAGACTGGTTATAGTTCGTACCCGTATTCCAGGAGCTGGCATTGGTTCCATTGTAATATTGCACATACAAGAATCGTCCGATTCCCTGGTCGTTACCAACCCATCCTACAGAGCCTCTCAGTTTCAGATGATCCAGCCATCCTTTAGTACCATTCATAAAACGTTCTTCTGTTGGTACCCATCCGATAGAGAATGAAGGAAATACGCCGTAACGATGCGCCTTACTAAAGTTTTCAGAACCATTGATACCTACATTTGCTTCAAGCAAATATTTATTTTCATAGTCATAGGTAGCTCGTGCAGCAAATCCCTGATAGCGGTAAGCAACCTCATTTCCTATTGTACGTTGTGAACGATGCATCGTAAACATTCCCGAAACATTATGCCCACCAAAACTACGCTGATAGTCTAACTTTGCCTGCATATATACACGCGCTATAGCCATACTAGCCTGATAGTTATTTTGCTTTGTATTATCCACTGTAAAGTTAGATATGGCTGGAGTATAAGCGCCACTATATCTCACCCTGTCTGGAGTAGCATAAATTCCCAATCCTTCACTTGGATAGAATGTGGCATATCCACCATACTCTTCATTATTTGCTACTTTTCGAGGGATAGACCGGTCAATGGCATGCGTTTCTTCAATATCATAAGAAAACATTCCTTCTACTTTCAAGCCTTTCGTAATAAAATCAAGCTTATGCCCAATCACAAAGTTACCCTGGAAATTAATCTTATGGGTTGTCTTATAGCCCATATAAGCAATCTCACCCAGAATATTCTTGGTATACTGGCTATCACCAAACAAAAGCCCATTTGGATGATCTGTATAATAAACCTCATTGCTTGGATGGCCATTCCGCTCCAATACTACTGGATAAATCGGAGGAGTAGTATTAGCTGTAAAGATAATATTTCCAGAACCTCCTCCCGACTCATTCATATCTGTAATCTGTCCACCAAGATTCACACTCACATAGAAGTTCTTAGTAATATCAATATCTAAACTTGTACGTAAGTTATAACGTTTAAAACCACCATTGGTACTATATGCATCATTCAAATCTGAATACCTGTAGTTTCCATCCTGATTAAAATAGCCAATCATAGCAAAATAACGAGCACGTTCACTACCTCCACGTAATGACAAAGTATAATTTTGCTGGATAGCCGGACGGAAAGCATAGTCAAATAAATCAATATTATAACCTAAGCCATCAGTATTATCACCTTTTGCACGTGCCCAATTATTAATCATTTCATCAGAGAATAATTTAGACTGAACAATCGGATCGTTTTCCCATCCAGGATTATCATTTTTCAGAGCCTGATTGTATAAACGGGCATAATCAGCCGACCCAAGATAATCAGGATATGACACAGGTGCCGCCATACCCACTTGTGCCTTAAACTCTACTGTCGGTTTAGACTGCGATACACCTCGCTTTGTGGTCACAATTACCACACCATTTGCACCTCGGATACCATACACTGCAGTAGCCGAAGCATCTTTCAAAATAGAGAATGTCTCGATTTCATTCGGGTCCAAATTAGAAAGACTTCTTTCTACTCCATCCACAATCACAATAGGAGATTGTGCACCAGAGTTATATGACGACAAGCCACGTACAGCAAAGCTAGCCACATCCTTACCTGGTTCACCACCACCAAACTGGGTTACCGTCAAGCCAGGCAAACGACCAGCCAACGCATTGGTGATATTAGCACTCGGACTTTGAGAAAGTTCTTTCACATTTACAGAAGCCACAGAACCTGTCAAAGTTGTCTTTTTCTGTGAACCATAACCAATTACTACTACTTCTTGCAGTGTCTTTGAATCTTCTACCAAAGTAACATTCACCTGGCGTTTCCCTTTCAAAGGAACATCCTTGGTTGTATATCCAATAAAAGAGACTGTCAATACCGCATCTTCATAAGGAACTGTCAACGTAAAATTACCATCCATATCTGTTATTGTTCCTAAGCTGGTTCCTTTTACCATAATATTAGCTCCAATCACAGGAAGACTGCTATCATCAATGACTGTACCTTTTACAACTATCCCTTTTGACTGCTCTACTCCATGTGCCATAGCCGAACTTTCAATGGCCCAACTAGGTGAAGAGAACAAGCACAGAAAGGCCATCGGATACACCAAGCGCATACACCTGAATTGCTTTCCTTTCAACTTTGCATCTTTCATAGATTCACATTTAAAGTTAAACATTAAAAACTATTTTTATTTTTCAACTTGATATACAACAGTTTTCCCTGGTAGGGAAATAGACGGAGGAATATCCCCCTTAGCCACTCCTCTTTTGTAAGAAGGCTTTTCACTCATGACAAAATGTAGTGTTACTCCCTCTTTTACCATATCGTACGGTAAATAGGATTTCGTATATTTCTGTCCGTTCACATACAGTTCCTTTACGTACACTGCCTTTTCCGACCAACCTTCCGTCGTCATCTTTATCTGCTTGCCATTGCTCAACGTCACCGTCAGGCTCTTGACACAAGGCGAACCGATATTATAAAAATTGCTGGAAGGAGCTACCGGATAAAATCCCAGACAGTTGAACATATACCATGCCGACATCTGACCGCAGTCGTCATTTCCACTCAGCGAACCCGGCTCATTTCCATAGAAACGGGAGGTAATCTCACGCACCCAGTACTGGCATTTCCAAGGCTGCCCTAAATAGTTATAGAGATAGGCAACGTGATGACAAGGCTCATTTCCATGCCAATATCCGCCAATGCGTCCCTGGATATCGTGAGCACCAGGAATATCTTCGGGCAACTCCACGGTAAACAGTTCATCCAGCCGCTTCTGGAAAAGTTTCTTTCCAGCCAGATTGATATATCCCTGCACATCGTGAGGCACATACCAGGTATACTGCATGGTAAAGCCTTCAGTGATGTCTCCCCATCCATGTACAGAACCCGGGCCCTGATAGGCTATCGGACTGAATGGAGTACGCCATTCACCTTTACTATCCCTTCCGCGCATGTATTTTGTTTCCGGATCAATCAAAGTCTGGTAAGAAAGCGAACGGTTCTGGAAATACTCATAATCTTCTGTCTTACCCAATGCCTTGGCAGCCTGCGCAATACAGTAGTCATCATAAGCATACTCCAGCGTCTTTGACACAGATTCAGCCTCCTTGTCAAAAGGAACATAGCCATTCTCACGATATTCCGGCAGACAGTCGTAGTGTTCGTTCATCGCCGTCGTCTTCATGGCCTCATAGGCACGTTCGTAATCAAAACCTTTTACGCCTTTCACAATCATATCTGCCAGTACGGATACAGCATGAAAACCGATCATGCACCAGGTTTCATTACCATAGAAAGACCATATCGGCAACATCTTCTCTACACTCTTGTCATAGTGGGCCAGCATCGAATTGGCGATGTCTGCATTGACATCCTGATGTACCAGGTTAAACCAAGGATGCAAGGCACGGTATGTATCCCACAATGAGAAGACAGTGTAATTGGTAAAGCCCTCGGCTTTCTCAATGTTCTTATCCAGCCCTCTGAACTGGCCGTCTGCATCCTGAAAAACAAACGGATGTAACGCTGCACGATAGGCGGCCGTATAAAAAGCTTCCTTCACTTCCGGTTTGGCCTCAATCTGATACTTGGACAATTCCTTTTCCCACAGACCGACTCCCTTTTCACGTAAAGCATTGAATGTCATACCGTTCAATTCCTGTAAGTTCAGTGTCGCTCCAGCTGTGCTGACAGCTGATACCGATGTCTTCACAATCACTTCTTCTCCCTCTTCGGCTGCAAAGGAAATACAAGCCATCAGGTTCTTTCCCCACGCTTCATAGCAACTGCGGAAACGGGAAGTGTTATAGATAACCGGTTTCTTATCCTGCATGATACGCAGGTTTTTCAGCTTTTTAGAAAATACTGCAGTAAAATAGACATGACGTTCCGGTCCCCAGCCCTTTACCAGCTTGTAGCCTGTCAGGGTAGAGTCATTCTCCATACGCAGATTTGACCATTCACAATTCTGCCAAAGCGTATGGTTCATGTCAATCATGATAAATGCTTTGTCCGACTTAGGATAGGTGAAACGGAACATGCCACTACGTAATCCGGCTGTCATTTCAGCTTTCACACCGTAATCAGACAGTTCTACGGCATAATAATTAGGAGAAGCCCACTCCTTCTCATGAGAATAACGCGAACGATAACCTTCTGTGGGGTTCTCCCGTGTACCTGAATCGAGTTTCATCTCCCCAGTTCCTGGTATGAACAAGAAATCGCCCAAATCAGGAATTCCCGTTCCGCTCAGATGTGTCAGGCTGAATCCCAGAATAGAAGTGTGATTATACTTGTATCCGGCCGCTGCATCATAGAACTTAGCATCCGTATCCGGACTTATCTGTATACCTCCAAACGGAATCTGTGCACCCGGATAAACATTACCGTAACCATCAGTACCAATCATCGGATTGACATACTGTGTCAGACTTTCAGCTGAAAGCGAACACACCGGCAAAGCTGTACACAAAAAGAATATTTTAAGAATACGCTTCATAACCAACCGTTTTTACTATTCCTGAATATCGCCTACAGCCACCTGATATTCATGCCACAAGCTGTCTATATCATACTCATTTCCTAACGCATACTTAATCGCTCCATCAAACGACCAAGGAACTACCTCCAACGTACTACGGTTAAACTTACGCAAGAAATCCTTATCCTTATTGTCTTTCAACCAAACAAAGAAATATCCTGCTGTACGGTATCCGTCCATGTAATTTCCTCCTTTCGGACGGTCAGCCGGAGTAAATCCTCCATTTGCCACACGTACGGCATCAGCCATTCCTTCGATAAAGGCCCAGAACACACGGTTGGTTCCATAGCTCCCTATTCCCTGCGGTTCCAACTGATAAGCATGAGTCAGTTCATGCAGCAGAACACCTCTCGTTTCGAAAAACAATTTTGCCGTATCATTAGCAGCAAACGATTTCTCAATATGACGGGTACTATAGAAAATACTTACTACCCCATTTCCACCATCCTTAGCTGAAACTCCTTCTATATCCTGCAACGAATAGTGAATGGTATCTACCGGAACAATGCTGTCCGACGGAGCATCATACAATGTAGCTAACACCGTACGCGCCTGTTCTGCAATGTAATCTTGCGGATGAGTTACAATACGATGGTAGACCTTTGAACCTTCCGTTTCGGGAGCCTGATCATCGAATGCAATATAGCCCACAGGATAATCTTTCCAAACATCCTCCGTTTTCTCTTCAGAAACGGCTTTTTGTTTTTGTCCGGCACAAGCCGAAATTCCGGCCAGTCCAAAGACTATACTGACCAATAACAATTGTGCTTTCATACTTATTTTATTCCGTTAGTTAATGAATAAGGTTTATACTCTGTTTTTTGTCCTCTTTTCTTGTTCGGAGAGGCTCCCATCTTAAATTCCCATACGCCACCTTCCAGCAGGTCTGCATGAGTGACATACAGTTTTTCGTACTTCTTTCCGTTAATGGTCAGCGACTGTACGTAACGCCGACTGTCACTTACACCCGGAGCTTTGATTTCCAGCGTCTTTCCATTAGGGAGATGTAGTTTCAGGTAAGGAAAATAGGGAGCTCCAAGTACATACTGGTCCGTTCCAGAACAAACCGGATAAAAGCCCATCACCGTAAACATGTACCAGGCTGACATCTGGCCGCAGTCATCATTTCCCCCTAACCCATTAATATCATTGCGATACATCCGGTCCACAATCTCACGTGTCCAGAACTGTGTTTTCCAAGGCTGTGAGGTCCAGGCATACAGATAAGGAATATGATGACTGGGTTCATTGCCGTGCACATAACCACCTATCAGACCTTCTTCCGTAATATCCTCGTTCTTTTCGTAATATTTTTTGGGAAGATGCATCTCAAAAAGCTCATTCAGACGATTCAGGAAAACTTTCTCTCCTCCCATCAAATCCATCACACCGTATACATCATGAGGTACATGAAAAGAGAAATTCCATGAATTCCCTTCAATAAAACCTTCTCCATGTGTCTGCAAAGGATCAAAATCCGCCTTAAAGTTCCCTTTCGCATCACGTGGACAAGCAAAACCTCTTTTCTTATCAAACACATTACGGTAATTCAAGGCACGGGCATAATATTTCTTGGCAATATCTTCTTTGCCAGCCTGCAAGGCCGTCTGATAGATGGTCCAGTCGTCATACGCAAACTCCAGGGTAGAAGAAACTGCCGTACTGCTCTTCTCAAAAGGAATATATCCCAGTTCCTTGTAATCGTCCAGATGGTCATAATAGTCTACATTCGATGTTTCCACCATTGCCTGTAAAGCCGCTTCTTTTTCCGTAACAACCTTTTTGGCTATGGCATCAGCCAGTACAGGTACGGCATGATACCCGCTCATACACCAGTTTTCATTTCCCATCAGACTCCATACCGGCAACATCTTATGTACACTCTGCTGTTGATGCACAATCATAGACTTCACCATATTCGCATTTTGCAAAGGAGTGATCAGGTTCAAGAACGGATGTTCTGCACGGTAAGTATCCCACAGAGAAAAAATCGTATAATTTGTAAATCCTTCCGCCCGATGCACATTATGGTCAAGTCCACGATAATGCCCATCCACATCCATATACACAGAAGGGTTAATCATCGTATGATACAGCGAAGTATAGAACATGGCCTTCTGGTCTTCCGTTCCTTCTATTTCAAACAGCTCCAGCTTTTCATTCCAGGCTTCTGATGCTTCCGCTACTACCTGCTCAAAGCTTTTTCCACCAGCTTCTGCCAATAAATTTTTCAGTGCCCCCTCCGTGCTGACAGCCGAAAGAGCCACTTTTACTACCAGCTCTTTATTGGAAGAAGTGTCAAAATTAAAATAAGAAACCACAGAATGCCCGCCTATTTCCGGGAAGTTACGATCCATCTTAAAACGTCTCCAGAAACCCGTATAAACCGGTTTCTTTTTATCTACATACCCGTAATCTTTTATCGGATGTGAGAAAGAAATGGCAAAATACGTATAGTTCGTCCGGGCCCATCCGTTTGTTATGCGATAGCCGGTCAGCAGTGTATCATTTTCCACCCTCAGGTGACTCCAAAGCACCTTTCCATCATAATTATAAATGCCATGATTCAAATCGAGAACGATACGTCCGTCAGAGGAGGGATAAGTATATTTATGAATACCGACACGAGGAGTAGCTGTAAGTTGAGCCTTTATCTTATAATCTTCCAGCTCTACTTCATAATATCCAGCCGATGCGTGCTCAGTGGAATGATTGTAACGGGAACGGTATCCTTCATCCGGATGAGAAGCACGTCCCGGATTCAGTTTCAGCTCGCCGACCGTCGGCATAATCAACACATCTCCCAAGTCGGAGTGCCCCGTACCACTTAAATGTGTATGACTAAACCCTACAATAGTAGGATCTGAATACTGGTAACCAGCACAATATTTATATACATCCTTCTGGTATTCTCCATTTACATTGTGAGGGATAGTATCAGTATCCGGACTAAGCTGTATCAAACCAAAAGGTACACAAGCGCCGGGAAAAGTATGTCCCATCCCATTGGTTCCAATAATCGGATTTACATAATCCACTGCCTTTTGTTGAGCAAATACCGGAGAAGCGAGCAGTCCGGCAAGCAAGCAAAATTGTATTTTTCGAAGCATACTAAAAATAAGATTTAAATTCTTTCTCATGAGCACTCTATTCGACTATAACCGCAACATGATTAACAATTATCAATAAAAACACCTATCAAAATAATCCTATGATGAATACAATGAGACCACAAAGTCCTCTTTACGCTATTCATGTGTAAACCACTCCGATGGACATTCCGTTTTTTCTCCTTTCTCATTGATAAGGAACAACTTCAATATACCACCGAAATAATCAAAATAAGAAAGTTCCAGTTTATGCATCCCTGCAGCCAGTGCCACCTGCGCACTACGCTCCGCCGGAGAATGCAACCCGTCATTCTCAATCAACACCTGATTGTCCAATTTCAAGATACTTCCATCATCTGAAAGCAATGAAAATGTATAAACGCCATCTGACGGTACCGTCAAATAACCATTATATACCATAGCCAGATTACCGGTTTTTCCTTCCGGATAAGCAATACATTCACTTACATAATTCTTAATCAGTTTTGATGAAACAATGTCTGCACATTCATTACCTGAGAAATCATACAAAGCCACATTCAAACCCGGCTTTAAGTTTCCGGTTACTTTCAATGCTGGACGAATTGCCTCCTTTACAAAACTGGCAGTATATAATTTATCGTATGTTCCATCCGGACGGAAAGCCCTGAATTTGAATTCCGTATTCTCTGTTACGCTAACAGGAGCAGTATACAATGCAGATTTGCTCGAAGGTTCTGTTCCATCCATTGTATAGCGAACCTCCACCTGAGGTAAGATACAATCTATTTTAAACTCTCCTTTATCGACAAATACATTACGGTCATAAAAACCTGTCAGATCAGGAATCCGGTAGTTCACACTCAGTCTGTCAAGGCGTTTCACCTGATTCATTACCCGTTGTTCAAAAGCCTTATAATCATTCAATCTGGACTTCTCGCACCAGGCAATCTCACTCACTGCCATCATGCGTGGAAAAACCATATACTCCATTCGTTCCATGGTCGGAATCCATTCTGTCCAGACATTACATTGTACTCCCCACACAAGCGACTTCTGTGCATCCGATAATCCGGAAGGAAGCACGTCCATATCATATATTTTCTTCAAGAAATCCGCTTTCTGCTCATAATCGAAATACAAATGAGAATTCGGGCAGATTATCGTTTTCATACCAGCAGCTGTAGCTTTATGCACCGCATCTGTACACCAGCTTCTCCACCATGAAATCACACTTTTATCCGACAGGCCGTCTTCTACCACTTCGTCCCAGCCAACGAGCCGTTTCCCATTTTGCAAGAAAAAGGCTTCCATCTCTCTGACAAACCATGCCTGTAAAGCTTCAGGAGTAGCCAGCTTCTCCGATTTCATTCTTTTCTGACAATCCTGACATTTATTCCAGTTGGTTTTATCTACCTCGTCTCCTCCCAAATGCACATATTCATAAGGAAACAATTGAAAAACTTCACGCCAGATATTTTTACAAAATTCCAGTGTAGAATCCTTTCCCACACATATTGGTGAAGAAAAAACCTGCCCCCAACCGATAAGTCCGTCGCAAGCGATATTCGGATATTGTTGAATAGCCGCTAAAAAATGTCCCGGCATATCAATTTCTGGAATTACGTCTATTCCTCTTTCTGCTGCATAATTTACCACCTCCTTTATTTCATTTTGGGTATAAAAACCTCCATAAATGGTATCACCTTCAATGACAGATGTTTTTTCTACCGGTATCGCATAATCTGGATTACACATTGACTTCTCCAGTTGCATACAAGTACGGTCCTGATCATTAAACTTTCTCCATGCCCCTTTTTCCGTCAATAAAGGATATTTTTTAATTTCGATTCTCCAGCCCTGATCGTCTGTCAGATGCCAATGAAACTTATTAAATTTATACAGCGACATCAAATCCAGCAGTTTCATCACTTCTTCCTTGGAATAAAAATGTCGGGAAACATCTAAATGCATTCCTCTCCACTGATAATGAGGATAATCAGTTATCTCCACAACAGGGATAGACAAACCTGATTCTGCTTCTATGGGTAAAAGCTGACGTATGGTAGAAATACCAGCCACAATGCCAGAATAATCTGCAGCTTCAAGAAGAAGTTTATCCTTATTTACTGAAAGATGATACCCACCCTCTTTCTCCATTACTCCTTCAACCATCCGCAATACAATGGAAGCCGATGATTCTTCATGATGTTCTAAAAAATCTATACCCAAAGATTCTTGTAAAAGCATACGAGCTGGAACCAGCTCCTTATCATTTATATATAATGACATTCCAGGTTCAAAAGCAAACAGTCCGTCACTCTTTACTATTTCCACCGGAGAAGGAATTATATTTTTCTCAGTGGCTAAATTCTGTTGAGCACACGATATTAAAAAAGATACACTGACTGCCAATAAAAAAGAGTGAAGAGATATTTTCATATTATTAAATTTGGAATTGCTTATGTCAAGGGTCAGAATCCATCATGGATGATTCTTTCTCACAATGCAAATAAACGAAAAACAAATCCCTTCAATGTCCCGCTTGCTGCCAAAAAAGAAGGTAGTTTTAAAATGTCATAAAAATATCACAACAGCCTACTTGTCCTTTTTTACACCATTGATAATCAATAAAATAAAAAATAATGTCTCAAAAGAGTACATTATAATGCTCTTTTGAGACAGACGTAAAATCAGAGAAATGACAGAATTATTTCCATTTTCAGTCATTCCCCCCCTCATTCAATGAAGATGTATTCCTGAAATCTTTCGGAGTACAACCATATCTCTTGATAAACTCTTTATAAAAATAGGAGCGACTATTAATCCCAATCATAGAAATAATCTCCAATACAGACAAACTGGTATTCTTTAATAACTCAGCCGCCTTTTCAAGACGACACAATTTTATGAATTCATTCGGAGAAATATCTGTCGTCATTTCATTGAATTTACGATAGAACTGACGAGTACTCATATTCAATTCAGACGCAATAAATGGAATTCCCAACTCCTCGTTATCCAAATTATTTTCCACTATCGCCACAAATTTCTCTAACACTCCCATCTGCTCCACACTATGTATCGTAAACCGTACACCATAATATATCACTTCCTGAAATGTCTCCTCGGCATCCTCTTTAGAATCATCCTGATGCCCCTTTCCCACAAAAACATCTACCGGATTAAAAGAAGGGAAAAAATGCAATATAGTTCCAACCAAAAGGAATAATAAGATAACTAAGCCTATATATAAAAAAGGAGATTTATACCAAGGGGTAGTAATATAAATGGGAATCATCAATAATTTTTCATTATTCTCATTTATATCCCTCTTGTAACGTACCTTAAACATATATTTACCAGGAGGAACACTCGAATAAGTCACATCGTTTGTCTTACTAAATACCGACCAATCTGCGTCATATCCCTCCAGCATATACGAATATTCGATATTCTCACCTCCGACAAAATCAGGTACAATAAAATTAAACCTGAAAAAGACCTTTTTGCCATCTATTTCCCATCCATTCCGACCATCTTCCTCATAGTTAGGCGATAAAGCTCTTTTATTTTCTATCCAGAAATCGCGTAGTACAATATTCTGAAACGGGCTATAAACAGCCGTAGAATTATCGGACAAATACAACAATCCGTTTACTCCACCAAAGAAAAGGCGTCCGCTATAAGGGCATTTATAATATGCACCGTCACTAAACTCCTCAATATGTATACCATTCCCGTAAAAGGTATGAATTCTTCCATTCATAGGATTGTATTTATTTAATCCTTTGTTACTACTCATCCAAAGAAAACCATTCTTATCGGACAAGATTCCATGAATCATGTCATTCGAAAGACCATGTTCCTGCCCGATATAGCTTATTGCCCGTACGCTGTCTTTCTCGTATTTCATAGAAACGACTCCAGTAGAAGTCCCTATATAAAACTTACTTTCATCATACTGACAGAAAGACAATACATCGTCTACCGGACGATTTAATTTCTGCTGGAATGAAATAAGTTTATACGTATTATCTTTTATATTATATCTGACAAGTCCCTTGCCTCTGTCGCCTAACCACAATACAGAATCACCCTGATTCGTCATGGAAAAGAATACAAGATACACATCATTGTTGCCCCTGGAAATTATTTTTTCTTCCTGATCGGTTATTAGAATTTGGTCTCCTTTAAAATCTATTTTCAAACGGACAAGTCCAAGCATATTAACCGAGACCCACAAAGTAGAAGCATCTTCCTCATATACTCCTTTTATTTCTACAGTGTTACCTTTCGTATCGAAGCCTTCTACCTTAATCATTCTTGATTGCTCAAATGAATAGAAATAAAGTAAGTTGGCATTGGTCCCTCCAATCCACATGCCATCATGGAAACGACTTTCATGAATTGAAAATACACGATTATCATTTTCCCATGGCAGATAGTCAGACAAAGCCTGACGAGAGCTACCGGAATACAATTCCACCGCTTCCTTTCTATCCCAATTTTTTTCATATTCAGGTATATGTATCAGTCCATCACCTTTTGTACCAAACCACAATCCTCCATGACGATCGGTAGCGATACTTCTTACCTGACGCTTCAGTAAAGGAGACAAACGTGTCAGCTCCAAAGTCTGAGCTATTGAATTATTTTTTGTCAACATTAAGACACCCTGTCCGTCTGTGCCTACCCAGGCTATATCATTATACCGATCTTTAGTCATCGAAAAAATCCGAACACTACGGTCTATCACCTCTTCCCTATATTCTTTTGAAGAATCCAAGGATACAAGCCCGTTCAGATGAAAAGCAATAATGACATCTTCCTGCAGAGAAGTTATATTTTCAATTTTTCCGTACTGCTGCATCAAATCGGATATATTCCTGATATATACCTTGGTCTTTGCAGCCACATCATAAAGATAGAGGTTATTCTCTGCATCAATGAAACTAAATGAATCGTTTTGTACGAAATAACGATTTACGGGAAGATTATGTAACTTAATCCGTTCTTTTTCCAATTCTATCTTCACAGACTGCTGAACTGAAAAAGAAGGAATCTTAAAACATACCACATCGGGAGAATTTGCATACAACAACCATATCTCACCTGAATCTGTAACAAGTGCTTGCGTACATTTGTCAGCCTTAGGTATGACATTACCTAAAGAAACAAACTTCTTTAAGATTGTATTATAATATAATAATTCGGATCCGTTTACGACCCAAGAATCACCCTTGGCATTAGAATACACCACATAATTTTCTGAATCAGCATATATTTCTTCTATCTCCCTTTTTATCAAGGAAAAACGAGCTACTCCTAAGAACGTTTTTACCCACAGGCACTGATTATCTGCCTGGCAAATTTTGTGGATAATATTACTTTTAAAAGTAAAATCTTCATTATAAGGACTTTTTGAGCGGAATACAGCCATGGTCTTACTATCATAACAATTCAAGCCATCGTATGTTCCGAACCACATAAGCCCATCAGAGTCTTGAAAGATAGTCAGTACAGCACTATTGGAAAGTCCATTTGTTGAAGTGATGTTGTTTATCAGGTATTTATCACTGACACTAGCCTTGATATGTACAATTGCAAACGCGAAAAACAAAAATATGAATAGCTTCAGTTTCATCGGGGAATTCTATGCATTAATCATAATATATATACAATATTATATTATTTAGACGATAAAAACAAATAAAAAACTCAAGTTTCCTATTACACCGCCAAGAAAGAATAAACTCAAAGCACACGATTCATTGTAAAAGCAAAAGCAACATAAAAATATGGCCAGAAACCTACAAAGTTCCAAGCCGTACAAGTATGTAAATTAAATTTAACCTACCACCCTAACAATCAATCTCTTAAGAAGATTAATAGCTTAGAGACGATGAAATAAGAGAAAACCTATAAACTCCCTTTTTTGAGGAAAATCCCAATGCCTTCAGTCTGATATAAAACAACAGAGGCCATCTCAAGTTTATTTGAGACAGCCTCTCTCTATTAATTCAATAAAATCTCATTTACCAGCCTGGGTTCTGTGGCAACAAATTCGGATTACGCTGCAACTCACCTGTAGGAATCGGATACAGATACATCTTATCATTCCATGTTCTGCTCTTGCCAGCTACATAAACCAAATCTTTTTGAGTGTAATTCGGATAAACAATCACATAACCAGCATCAGAGCGAAGTCCTTTTTCTGCCATACTAGATGTAGCAGATATTTTCTTTCCTACATACGTCATTACATTGTTAACAATTTTACCCGCTTTCCAACGGCAGATGTCATCAAAACGGAAACCTTCACCTGCTAATTCAATACGACGTTCACGACGAATTTCCTGCAATAATGGACTAAGTGTATATCCGTAATCAGGCCAGTTCGGATCTGTAAATTCTACAGTAAGAGTTAAATGCTTCATCCCCACGCGATCACGTAATTCATTAATCGTTTTATCTAAATCTGGCTGAGTAATTGTGCCCAACTCTGCTTTAGCTTCTGCATTAATCAGCAATGTCTCTGCATAACGATAAGCAATTCCATCTGCATATTCTACATAATATCCCGAATGAGCCGTAGCAGGATTATATCCCTTAATACTTTGATATCCTGTAGGACAAAATTGAGTCACATAGGCATCGTCACCACCTACAGGGGTATAACTGGCATTTCCCGCGAAAAACTCATCATTACGAATCAACTGTGCGGCACGAGGGTCTCTGTTTGCCAGTTCCTGCACCAGTGTTTCATCATTTTTAGGAAGGGTAGTCAACGCCTTGGGAAGACCATCCGTATAAAGGAAGCAGTCTACAAAATCCTTTGAGAAACCAGCATTTGCTTCCACTGCCCCATGCCCCATATTATGCATTCGCAGTTCGTTTACATAATCAATATAAAGAAGCGCCTCACTCAAATTTTTCTTATCCTCCATGATGAACATGTCATAATAGTCATGCTTTGTATCACCTGTCTTATAGATGGAATAATGTCCGTCTGTAATCAGTTTATCAGTTTCACTTGCAGCCAGCTTCAACAAATCCTCGTATGCATATCCTAACTCGGAATGATATTTATAATAGGTACCTTCATGCAGGCAAACACGAGCCTTAATATGACGGGCAATATCTCTATTCAGACGGTTAGCCTCTTCATCACCTTTTTCCGGCAACCAAGTAATGGCAAAATCCAAATCTTCGATAATTTTTGCAGCCACTTGATTTCTTGGCATTTTAGAGCCATACAACTCTTCACTGTCAATATTCAAATCTTTATCTAACCAAGGAACATCACCAAAAGTCTTAATTTTATTAAAGTACTCCAATGCCCGGAAAAAACGCATTTCGGCTACATACACATTAATTTCTTCTTCTGCACCCGTTACTGTACCATAATGAGTCATAAAATAATTTATATTGCGAATATTAGCCCAATTACTTTTAGACCATAGACCATCTTCTGTCGGAACAACATATTGTCCCCACAAGAACTGGTTGATACCGCTTGGCACCTGATCATCTGCATTAGTATCTCCATAATTGGTTACCCCACCTGGCAATATGTCATAAAATGCATTTGCATAAGTACGTAAATCTCCTGTAGAACTCCAAAAAGTATTATCATTCAAACTTTGGGATGACCTTTCCAGAAAAGCATCGTTACAACTTGTATGGAGCAGTATTCCAACAGCGGAATATAAAATATATCTTAGTTTCATATCAGTAATAAATTAATTAAATTATCAGAATGTAAGATTAACACCTATAGAAAACGCTTTTTGTTGCGGGTAGTCATACGGATTATCCAATTCCGGATCAAAGCCTTCTGGAGTATGTTTAAATGTCAGAAGATTTTCACCTGTGAAATAAACACGCGCTTTCTGAATACCCCACTTCTGAGTCAAAGCTACAGGCAATGTATAACCCAAAGACAAGGATTTCAAACGTAAATAAGCTGCATTCAGCAAATAACGTGTCTGATTCTGTCCCATAGCTGTACCACCGTCAAAACGAGCTACCGGGAAATAAGCATCCGTATTATTTTCTGTCCAATAATCATTTGCATAAGCCGTTGGTACTTGCCACTCGCTGCCATATTGCCATCTGTAAGTATTAGGCAATATCATGTCACGCTTTCCAACACCCTGGAAGAAGATACCCAAATCGAAACCTTTCCAATCTGCTGTTACGTTAAAACCATAGCGATAACGAGCACGGTCATTACCAATAATCTTCTTATCACCAGGATTATCGACTGTATTTTCTCCATCATTTACTACCTTATCACCGTTAATATCAATAAATTTGATATCGCCCGGAACTTTATGAATACCATTATCCAACTTTGACTGATCAGGAGCCGAAGCAATTTCATCGGCTGTCTGGAACAAAGTTGATTCATATCCCCAAATCTCGCCCACAGTCTTACCTTCATAATAATCTGCTGACAATGATTTTGTAGGATTGTCATATTTGGTAATCTTTGCATAAGTATCAGAAAGATTAAAGCCAACAGAATAGTGTAATCCATTTTCCAGCTGGTCATTCCAAGACAATGCCAACTCCCAACCTTTGGTTACCATGTCAGAAGCATTTTCCTGCGGTTCAGTCTTTCCAAGAATATTCGGTAATAGTTTTCCTGTACCCAGCATTCCGGTAGTCTTTCTCTGATAGTAATCAAATGAACCTGTCAACCGATTCTGCAAAATAGTAAAATCAAGACCCACATTCCACTGAGTTACTTTCTCCCATGTAATTGTATTGCTCACCAACAGCCCCGGTAAAACATAAGTCACACGCTGTCCACCCATTAAATACCCAGTTTGTCCGTTACCGTAAGTAGACAAATAAGCATACCATCCGTTATCCAATGCCTGATTGGCCTGACTACCATAAGAAGCTCTCAGCTTCAAGTCATCAAAGAAACCATTGGTAGGATTCTTGAACCATGATTCCTCACCCAATCTCCATCCTACAGAGAATGAAGGACTAAATACGGCACGATCATTTTTAGGGAACTTAGAAGAAAGGTCATAACGTCCGTTCAATTCCAACAGATAACGATCAGCGAAGGTATAATTAATACGAGCAAAGCCACTTCGAGTAGCCCAACTATCATCTGCATTACTTACCAATCTTTCTCCTGTAGCTGCATCCATTGAAGGAAGATCATTTGAAATCAATTCTTTACGCTGTGCAGCGAAAGCACGGGTATGCTTGGTTTCCTGATTGTAGCCTAACATTACCTTGAAATAATGTTTTCCAAAGGTACGTTCATAGTTACCAACTAAGTTAAAAGTATTATAGGTATCATTTTGCTGATGCTCATACGCATAATTAGGTTTGGTATACTGGAAAACCTGCAAGAACTTACCATCTACTCCATATTCGTTGAAAGATTTCGCATGGTTCTTAATGTGTTCTGCATAATAGTTAAAGGTATAATCCATCTTTATACTCAATCCTGCCAGAGGCTTCAGTTCCAAAGCCAGCGTATTCCAAAAGTCGTTCTTGGTTGTTGCACGCGTACCGCCTTCTTCCAGAACCGCTGCGAAGTTAGTATAGTTTCCCTGTCCAGACCAGTTGCCATCCGGATGTTTTACGGGCATCAAAGGCTGAGTATCGTTACCAATCCATGCGCTACCGTGCACATTGTCTTGTGCCAGTCCATTCAATTCCGTACGGATAAATGAAGTCTTCATTGACACATTCATCCAGTCGGTAATGTCGTAGCTGATATTATTTACCACATTAAATTTGCGGAATCGTTCATCCCCATAACGCAACATTGAACCCTGATTAGTATATCCCACAGAAGTATAGTAGGTCGTTTTATCACTACCCCCACTGATATTCACATTATATTTCTGCAACGGATAGCTTTTCTTATAGATCTCATCCATCCAGTCTGTATTACCACAATAGGCATATTTACCTTGCTGACAATTACCATACTGCCAACTGGTAGGATCTGTAGCAATAAAGACAGGCGAGTTATTAGCCGGGTCCTCATAATAAGCCCTTATGTGATCCATTTCCTCTTGACTGAGCAAGTCACGACCTCGTGTTGTATTATTAGCCGCATTCATCCATGTAGCATACTGCATAGAATCCATATAGCTGGGACGAGTAGTCGGACTATTAAAAGAGACCGACGCATCTAAAGAAACACGAGTAGGCTGATTCTTCTTACCTCCCTTGGTCGTAATCAAAACTACACCATACGCAGCACGTGCACCATAAATAGAAGCTGATGCAGCATCTTTCAAGACAGACACACTGGCTACATCTTGCGGGTTAATCAAGTTGGGGTCCATTTCCACTCCATCTACCAGTACCAACGGAGAACCGCCATTAATAGAAGTTTCACCACGGACATTAAAGGTAGAGCCAGCTCCCGGCTGAGCACTTGTAGTAATATTCAAGTTAGGAATAGTACCCTGAAGACCTTGTCCCAAGTTCACAATAGGACGTTCTGCCAATACTTTTTCATCTACAGCAGATACAGCTCCAGTCAGGTTTGCTTTTTTAACAGTGGCATAACCTACAACTACAACTTCATCCAACGTTTCTGTATCTTCTTTCAAGACAACATTTAAAGGCTTACCATCCCATGGAATCTCCTGCGTTGTATATCCCACGTAAGAAATTACAATAATATCTCCTTTTTTCACATTAGGGATACTAAATTCACCCTCAAGCCCTGTTATGGTTCCATTGGTTGTACCTTTAACCACCACAGAAGCGCCAATAACCGTTTCTCCATTACGATCTACCACAACGCCGTTACAAGAAGAACTCTGCTGTACTGCTTGAACAGCCATAGCATCTACATCGGGGATTGCCATAATTCCCATAGGAAAACCCGACAAAAGCAAAAATGCACTTAGTGATTTCAAATGCCTCTTAGTCATAGATTTAAGTTTAATAGATTAAAAACATATTTATTATAGACTTATTATTTTATCTCCAAAACATTAAAGAAGGGTTGGATTTTTTTCATATGCATAGTTTAATTTCTATTGTAGCTTTTAAAATCTTTTTATCAGATTTTAGTTTTGCAAATATATAAATATTTTCATTATGAAACAACATTTATTTATTTTATTCCATAATATCCATGTATTTTATCAAAAAAGGCAAATTAAAACATCCTATAATTTTATGATTATTATTGTTCGATTCAAATTTTAAATTATTTACAATCACATGACATAAATAATGAAATCATTATCTACAACAAATTCTTGTATTCTTTTAATTATTGAAAGACATCATTAAAAACAACCCATCAACACCATATCCATAACAAAGAAGCAGCATTTAACAGTAACGAATAAACATATTATATTTTTACTATATTTCTCATGAATTCAAGAAAAACGGCGCATCTTTTCTAATTTACCCCTTCAACTTCTTGCATTTCCCCTTAAATATAATTAC
>ENA-OPWW01000526-OPWW01000526.1-human-gut-metagenome-genome-assembly--contig:-NODE-526-length-19082-cov-2.230147_pt1 | contig 19082 bp, 14 predicted proteins | sample MGYA00241513_ERZ502018 | MGnify/ENA primary metagenome ERZ502018 (study PRJEB25962, sample SAMEA2042987) | human gut metagenome | biome: human gut; feature: human-associated habitat; material: faeces...
ATCGAAAAGGGCGAGACGCCGCAGCAGACCGCCGTGCGCGAGGTGCACGAGGAGACCGGCATTCTGGGTGAGGTGGTCGAGTCCATTGCCACCATCGACTATTGGTTCACCGGTACCAGCCAACGCGTGCACAAGCTGGTGCACCACTTCGCGTTGCGGCAGATCGGCGGCGAGCTGACCGTCGAAGGCGATCCCGACCATGAGGCCGAAGACGCCATTTGGGTGGATTTTGCTGATTTGGACGATGTGCTGAGCTATCCGAACGAACGGAAGATAGCATGGTTGTACGCAAGGAAACTCAACAGACAGGCGTAATAGTGAATCAATCCGCACAACGGCACGTTTCGCGTGGCCTTCGCGCGTTATCATCCATCCTCGCCATGGTATTGACCATGGCGTTGATGTTGTTATACGCACCCACGCCATCGGCAAGGGCCATGGAATCGACCACATCGGCGGAGTCGACGGACGGTATGTTGTCCATCAACTCTTCCACGGCCGTATTGACGGACACCTCCGGATACCATCTGAACGCCACGGTGACCAACACGACCGGACAGGAGATTCCCGCGGGAACGCTGACGCTGGCCATGAACGCCTTCTACACGTTCGTTTCGCGCAACGACATCCAGGATTGGTCTGAAGGCAACGGGCGAATCCCCACCCCGCAATCCGTGGGACAGGCCGATGTGCCCGCGTTGCAGCCGGGAGCCAGCGCCAACGTGAGCATCGACGCGGACGCCCATCAGGAATCGCTCGCGGCCATCAACTCTTGGGGGCCGAAGCCGGTGCTGCTGAGCTATTCCGCCAACGGAACCCCCCTTGCTCAATCGCATACGTTCGTGACGCGCACCGGCGCGGGACTCCACACGCCCAGCACGCCGGCGCTGCACATCACCGTCGCCCAGCCGCTGGCCGCCAACGGGTGGACCACCGACAGCAAGCTGCTTGGACAGCTGGTCGATGAAGGGGGTATTTCCTCCTCGAAACTGGCGAAAATCGCCATGCCCAGCAAGGATGACGACGCACGGCTCAAATCGTTGCAGCAGACCTTCGCCAAGCACGACATGCTGCAGGTCGTAGGAGATCCGACCTACCTGCAGGCGATGGCGATGCCAACGCGGGTCGACGGCATCACCCAGCCCGCATTGTTCGACATAACCGTCTACAGCGCCATGAACAACGCTCCGGCCTACAGCGCAGCCGGTATCAACGACCGTCAATGGTCCGCAGCCAAAGCCCGGAAAACCTATCAATCGGCATTGGGTGACAGCAACGCGGACATCACCGCATACGCGTGGCAGGGCAACGGCAATTGGACCCTACAAGCGTTGACGAAGGCCCGCCAGCAGGGGTACGGCACCGTCATCGCCACGCATGACTTCGAAGAGGACGATGCGGCTACCGTACGTACCGGCAAGACGGTGGTCTCCACCGATGCCGGGGACATCACCGTGCTTTCCGCGCAGAATGTGCTTTCCGGCCTGGCCCAAGGCAAGGCGACCAGTGACGATGCCAACGCCGACAGCGAGGGAACCACGGCCGGCAGATTGGCGCGATTCGTCGCGCAAAGCGCGTTCTACCAGATGGAACAGCCTTATGCGGAACGCAACCTGCTGGTCTGTCTGAACGAGGATTCCGACCCCAGTGTTGTGGACGCGCTGATGAGCGACATCGAGCAGTCGCCGTGGCTGAACCTCACTGACCTTGCCACGTTGAAGGATGCCGACATCTCCGAAGATGCGGCCAGCATGTCAACCGACCTTCCCCAAACGGACGGCCTTACCGATGGCATGCGCAGCGACGTCCAGCAGACTCTGAGCGCGCTGGCGAACTCATCGAGCAACATCAAACGTTTCAATACGTCGATCCTCGTCAAGCCGAACGGAAAAGACGAATCCGACGTCAACACCTGGAGCAGGCAGCTGACGAACGCCCACACCATCATGGCCCTGCACGCGTTGGGCGGCGAGAGCCCTTCCAGAAGCACGATGGCGGAAGGCGCGAACCAGCTCGCGGTCCTGCTGATCAACGGTGTGGCGATCACGCCGACGGAAAGCGTGAACGTGGTCAGCGAAACCGCGAAAATGCCGGTGACCATCAGCAACAGCCACCCGTACCCGGTAAAGGTGAAGGTCTCGTCGCTGACCGATTCCATGCAGATCGTCACGTCCCGATTCGACACCGTGCAGGTGCCGCCCCACGGCGAGGCACAGGTGGCGTTCACCATCCGTGTGTCCACGTCCGGCACCGCCAACGCCACCATCAGCCTGTTCGACAGGAATGGTGCAGCGTTTGGAGCCACGCAGGTCACCCACATCACCAGCGCGCTGCAGATCAGCGACAAGAGCGGTTTCGTCATCATCGGCTTCGCCGTGCTCTTGGGCGCTGTGGGACTGTGGCGTCAATTCAACCGTAAGAAGGATCCCGACGAATGAGTTCTTCCGTTGGCCGTAACTCACTGATCATGGCCTCCGGTACCGCCGCTTCGCGCGTGACCGGCCAAATCCGCACCATCCTGCTTGCCTGGGCCTTGGGCACCACCGGCTATGCCGCCAACGCCTACCAGGCCGGTTCGATGATTCCGCAGGTCATCTACACACTGGTTTCCGGCGGCATCTTCAACGCGGTGCTTGTGCCGCAGATCGTGCGCACGCTGAAATCGAAGGACGCCGAAACCAAGCTCAACAAGCTCATCACCCTTGCCATCACCCTGTTGTTGGGTGTGACGCTGCTCATGGCCGTCGCCACGCCGTTGTTGACCAAACTGTATGTCAACGGCAGCGCCGAAACCATGGCCCTCGCCACCTCCTTCACCTTGTGGTGCATGCCCCAGATCTTCTTCTACGGCCTGTATACGGTGATCGGGCAGATTCTCGCGGCGAAGGACCATTTCGTCACGTATGCGTGGAGCTCGGTCGGCGCGAACATCATCAGCTGCATCGGTTTCGGCGCGTTCATCGCGATGTTCGGCAGGGCCACGGAACGTCCGCTGGACTTCTGGACGCCGACGAAAATCGCGCTGACCGCCGGCACTTGGACGCTTGGCGTGGCGTTCCAGGCGCTGGTGCTGTTCATTCCTTTGACGAGAATCGGCCTGAAATACCGTCCGAAATTCGGCGTTCACGGCATCGGACTGCGTTCGATGGGACCGGTCGCCGCGTGGAGCCTCGGCATCGTCGGCGTCGATCAAATCGTCAACATCATCGTCACCCGCGTGGCCACCAGCGCGCCGTTCAAGGCTTCGGAACAGCTGCATATGAGCCAGTTGGACGTGGCCGGCAACGCCTCGTATCAGAATGCGTACACCATCTACATGCTGCCGTATTCGCTGATCGCCGTGTCCATCGCCACTGCGATCTTCCCGAAAATATCGAAAGCCATCGCGGACCGCAATATCGACGAGGCGCGCAAGGATCTGAGCTCGGCCCTGCGTAATCTCAATCTCATCATGTGCTTCTTCGCAGCGGCGTTCATCGTGCTTCCGTTGCCGATCATCCTCGCACTGCTGCCGTCCATCAGCGTGCGTGAGGCGCTGCTCATCAGCGCGCCGCTCGCCGCTTTGGGCATCGGCCTGCCACTTTCCAGCTCGTATTTGGTCATCCAACGCACGTTCTACGCGTTCGAAGACGGCAAGCATCCGTTTATTTTCATGGCGATCACCATGGCCATCCAGGGTGGCGCCATCATCGCGTCGACGTTCATTCTGCCGCCCACGCAGTGGATCACCGTCATCGGATTGGCGATTTCGGTGAGCTTCATCCTGCCGTATCCGCTGCTTACGCACATGCTCCGTTCCCGTTTCGACGGCGATGTGGACGACAAGCGCATCATCACCGCCTATGCGAAGGCGCTGGTGGCCACGATAGCCGCCTGCGTGATTGGCCTGCTGTGCCGCAACGGCGTCTACCGGCTGGTCGGAGCGCATATCGGCCCCGACGACGGCACTATGAACTGGGGTCAGGCGGTTCTGTCCGCGATACTGCTCACCATCGTCATCGCCATCGTCTATCTGGCGTGCCTGTGGGCGCTGCGTGCCGAGGAGCTCACTTCGGTCGTGGGCATGCTCGCCGCCCGCATACCAGGGCTTGGCAACAAGCCTAAGTCTGGCGGAACGGCCAGCCCCAACGGTAAACTTGAGCAAAGTACCGCCGAAAACGGCGACCAAGAATAACAGCGTAGGTAGAACAATCGTTACAGAGTTGAAGGAAACCATGAAACCTCAACTGGGAGATACCATCAGCAACCGCTATGTGCTGGTTTCGCCATTGCGCGAGGAAACCGGCTTGCAGGTTTGGAAGGCAAGCGATCACGTGCTTGCCCGGGATTGCCAGCTTTTTATCGTCAACAACCGCAAGGCTTTGCAGGACGTCAATGCGACGGCCTCCATGCTGGCGATTTCCCACGACGCCCATTTCACGCAGGTGCTGCAGCTTCAGCACGTGGGCGAGGTGGCGTTGGTGATCACGCAGCTCGATGCCGGCATGTCGTTGAGCGAGTATCTCACGCAGTCCAACAAGCCGCTGAGCTTCACCGCGATCCGTTCCATTCTTGGTGAGGTCGTCGAAGCCCTGCACGTGTTGCAGAAAGACAATCTCACGCATTTCTCGATCAGCACGGACACCGTGCGATTGACCCGCAACGGCATTGAAATCGCCGACGCGCCGGTAAGCATCATGCTGGCCGATACTTCGCGCGTGCAATCCGTGGAAAACCAGGAGCAGCTTGCGATTCGCCAGATCGCTTCCCTGCTGTATTCCCTGCTGACGCGCACGCCGTCGACGCTGTCCACGAACTACCATCTTGACGCGATTTCACCGAACGTGCCGATGGAGTTCCGCGTGATTTGCAAGCGTGGTCTGGATCTCAAGGAGAAGGACGGTTTCCCGACCGTTCCAATGGCCACCATCGCCGAATTGGAGGCGTTGCTGGGCGACTACGAGCCGCTGGCGAAGCTTAACGGCCCCGATATTGCGTTACCGTCCGCGGATTCGGAATGCTCGATTGTGAACGTGCCCCTGCTGCAGATTCTCGAGCAGGATGCCATCGCCTTGCCCGATACGCTGGCTGAACCCGGAAGCATTCCGGAAATGACGTTCGAAGCGCCTGAACCACACACTGATTTCTCCGACAGCAAGGAAGCCTTGGCCAAGGGTATGGCCGCGACCGGCGGTGCCGTGAAATCGCTGTGGAACAACAGCCGCGAACTACTCAGCGAAGAGGACCTCGACGGATCCTCCGAAGATGTGGATTCGCCGTTCTCCTTCCCCATCCATGTTTCCACGCCGTCGCCGCAGGGCGATTATCATACGGACGATTCGCAATTGGAGAAGACCGGTCGCATTCCGGTGATCGGACCTGACGGACGGGTCATCGAGCCGGGCGAGGAATCCGCACGCGCGTTGAAGGCGGAGCAGGAAGCGATCGACGCGGCATATCAGAACGAAAACGGAGCCCCCGTTGCGGTGCCGCCGAGCTTTGCCCCTAAAGCCTCTTCCTCCAGTCCGGCCGAGGTCGCCAATGCCAAATTGTTCGGCAAGCTCACCACCAAGGTCGTGGCCATTGTGGTCGCGTTCATTGTGGTGGCCGTCGCATTGGGATTCGCCATTCATGGTTTGACCAAGAAGCCGGATGACGGCATCACCAATACGAATTCCAACAATCCGTGGCCGGAAATGAACCTTGACGACGTGCCTTTCGGCAATAATGGCGATTCCGGCAATGGCAGCAGCTCCGCCAGCAATGCAAACAACGATTCCAACGATGCCAACAGCTCCGACAACGGCAGCTCCGATTCCAGCAAGCCGAAGAAAACCACGAAGAAGAGCCATTCCGCCAAGAAGGACGTCGACAAGGTGGTGACTTCGGATAAGAAGGTGCGGAAGGTTCCGAAACCGAAGATGCCAGAGAACACGACTCCGTATGAGATCGACAACCGCCAGTTCCTGTCCAATCCGGACGGACAACAGGGTTACGGTTATTACCTCCACCTCAGCCAGCCCCAGAAAGCGTATCGCATGGTCATCAAGATCCGTTCTTCCGGCGGCCAGGGCTACATTCGCGTGAACGCCAAGTCCAGCCCGAACCAGGGTGAACAGGTCGCCCAGTTCGAGTTCGACGCCAGCGGCACCACCGAAATCAAGTTCAACAAGGCCGTGGAGACCCAGGACATCCTCTTGTGGGTGCCGTTCGACAGCCTTCCCGGCAACCAGCTGTACATCGATTCGGTGCAGATTTTCTGACGCATCGGCAGACAAGGAGGGTGTGCGGATTGTTCCGCACACCCTCTTTTTGTTTCACGTGAAACAACGTGACGGATAGCTGACTTTTTTGAACGCCTTTTTGAACGCCTTTTTGAACGCCATCTGCAAAACCGCCCGCAACCGTCGTGGAAACTGCATTACAGTAGCAACCATGAGTGATATGCGTGATGTGGTGATTATCGGTTCCGGCCCGGCAGGCATTTCCGCTGCTCTGTACGCTGTCCGCGCCGGTGTGGATACCACGGTGCTCACCAAAGGCCCCGGTGCGCTGAGCCGCTGGTCGTCGCCGGCGCGCTGACGCCCGGCGGCCAGTTGGTCAACACCACCGAAGTGGAGAATTTCCCAGGCTTTCCCGATGGCATCATGGGTCCGGATCTGATGGACAATATGCGCAAGCAGGCGGAACGGTTCGGCACGCATATCGTTTGGGACGATGTTGTTTCGGTTGCTTCGAATGCCGATTCCGGCATCAAAACCGTCACCCTTGACGGCGGCGACGTGTACGACGCACGCGCGCTGGTCATCGCAACAGGCTCAAACTATCGTAAGCTGGGCGTGCCAGGCGAGACGGAATACGCAGGCAAAGGTGTCTCCTACTGCGCCACCTGCGATGGTTTCTTCTTCCACAACAAGCCGATTGTGGTGGTCGGCGGCGGCGACAGCGCTTTCGAAGAAGCTGATTTCCTGTCCCGTTTCGGCTCGTCCGTCACCCTTATTCATAGGCGTTCCACGTTCCGTGCTTCCCGCATCATGGTGGAGCGTGCGCAACGCAATCCGAAAATCGATTTCATGCTTGACGCTGTGGTGCAGGAGATTCGCGGCGACGAGAACGGCGTGCAGGAGGTGGAGGTGCGCAACACCGCCACCGAAAAGACCTCTGTAATCCCCGCTAACGGCGTTTTCATGGCGATTGGGCACACTCCTGCTACTGCTTTTCTTAACGGGCTTGTAGACGTCGATTCAGCCGGTTATATCACGGTCGATGGCGCTAGCACGCGTACCAGCGAACCCGGCGTTTTCGCCGCGGGAGACTGCGTGGATAGCGTCTATCGGCAGGCCATCAGCGCGGCGGGCATGGGGTGCCGCGCCGCGCTGGATGCGCAGGCTTATCTCGATTCGCTCAAGTAAGGCTCAAATCGTTCAAATCATTATCGCTCGCCGAGCTCGATTGGCTCGGTTCGTTCAGCTCTGCTGCTGCATAAGCAGGTCGACGATGCGTTTCATATCGTCTTCCGATTTGAACACGATTTCGATTCGCCCGTGCTTCTTCGATCCCTTGATGGAGACCTTGGTGCCGAAACGCTGCTCCAGACCAACCTGAACGGGGGTACCAGCCCACGGATTGAGCTTGCTGGCCTTCGGCTTCTTGGGCTGGTCGCTTTCGGCGGCCTTCATCGACACGATTTCCTCGGTGCTGCGTACGGACAGTCCCTCGGCGATGATGCGCGTGGCCAGCTGTTCCATATCCGCTTCCGTCGGCAGTCCCAGCAGCGCACGCGCGTGGCCCGCGGACAGCAGTCCGGATGCGACCTTCTTTTGCACGGCGGCCGGCAGGTTGAGCAATCGCAAGGTGTTGGCGATTTGCGGACGGGATTTCGACACCGACTTGGACAGTTGGGCCTGCGTCAGGCCGAAATCGTCGATCATCTGCTGGTAGGCAGCCGCCTCTTCCAGTGGGTTCAGCGCGACGCGATGCAGGTTTTCCAGCAGTGCGTCACGTAGCATGTCGTCATCGGCGGTGGTTTTGACGATGGCCGGAATCGTTTTCAGGCCGGCGATCTGCGATGCGCGCCAACGACGTTCGCCCATGATGAGCTCGTACATGCTATCCATGCGCCCGTCGAACATGTTGTGCAGTTCGGCCGGTTTGGCTGCGGCTTCCCTGCGGGCGGCTTCGATTTGCGATTGCGGACGCTTGCGTACGACGATTGGCTGCAGTACGCCGACTTCCTCGATGGATTCGGCTAGCTCGCGCAGGTCGTCTTCATCGAAAATGGTACGTGGCTGATGCAGATTGGGACCGACGTCGCTCAAACGCAGTTCAACCAGATATCCACCCTGCACGGGAAGCAGTTCCGGTTCGTCCTTCTTATGTTCGGTCGGCGTGGTTTCACGTGAAACACTCCCCTGCTGCTCGCCCTGTTCGGAAGCTGGCTGAGCGGTGGAGCCGAAGAACATGTCCGCGGGATGCGCGCTTTCGTTCAACGAAATCGACGGCATGCTGGCACGACGATGCTGGTTTTTCTTGGTTGTTTCACGTGAAACAGCATGCTTCATCTCCTGCACGGCGTTCACCGATGCCTGTGCGGTAGCGGACGCGCTCTTGGATTCCATATGCTCATCAGTCTTGGAAGCCTTGACTTCTTTGGTGGCAGCGGCAGGCGCCGCATGCTCCTGATGCTGCGGCTCCCCCGGAAGAGAAGGAAACAGTGCGCCAAGACCTTTACCCAAACGCGACTTAGTTGCCATGATCAGTTCTCATTCCTTCTTGCATCGATTGCCTGCAGCACCGTATCGGAACGACGCGAAAGTTCCAGCGCGGCTTCGCAGTACGCAATCGCACCCATGCCCTTGGGGTCGTATGCGATCACGCTTTGGTTGAAGCTTGGCGCTTCGGAAATCTTCACCGTGCGCGGAATGGTGGTGTCGAGCACGATTGTCGGATAGTGCTTCTTCACTTCCCCATGCACTTCGCGGCTCAGCAGCGTGCGCTTGTCGTACATGGTGATGAGCATCGTGGAGACCAGCAGCGACGGATTGTAATGTTCCTGCACCAGTCCGATGGTGTTGATGAGCTGGCCCAAACCTTCCAAGGCGTAATACTCGGCCTGAATCGGAATCAGCATTTCGTGCACGGCGCACATGGCGTTGATCACCAGCAGACCCAGGCTCGGCGGGCAGTCGATGATCACGTAATCGTAATGCTCTTCGCTGGTGGCGAGGAACTCGTCCACCGCGTTCTTCAGCAGCGAGTTGCGATCCGCCATGTCGGCGACCTCAAGTTCGGCGCCACTCAAATCGATGGATGCGGGGACCACGTCGAGGTTGTCGAAATCAGGGCACGTGCACTTGACTTCCGCGATGCGCTTGCGTCCTTCGATGACGTCATACACCGAAGGCTGACCGGAGGCGTGCGGGGCACCCAATGCCGTGGAGGCGTTGCCCTGCGGATCCATATCAATAAGCAGGACCTTGCATCCGAAACGGGCCAAGGCCGCGGACAGGTTCACCGCGGATGTGGTTTTGCCGACGCCACCTTTCTGGTTGGCGACTGCGATCAGGCGCGTTTGGGCCGGCTTCGGGCAGACCGCATGCTCCAATGCCTTGTATCGCGTCGATTCATCAGCGATTTGCGCGCCTACGGGGGATGTCGAGCCTTCGAAGATTCGCTTGATGGTTTCCGTGGCGGATTCCATCGACGTCAAATTGTCTGGTTCTTCAGGTCCAGTCATGAACTAGCCTTCCTATACATATTCAACAACCAAGTTTCATCATTTGGGTGGACAGATTTTCACCTGTTCACGGCCATGTGCACCATTGTGAACAACGGTGGATAGTTGGTGGATAACTCATCCGACCACCCAAAAGTTATCCACAGAACAATCGTTGCAATTCCAAGCTTCTTCAAGATGCTTCGTAACACATTTCCGCGATTGTGGATACTGTGGATAACTCACGCGATTTTGTGGATAACTTATCGCTTGTCCACCATCAGCACATGCGTCGGTTCCAGACCCGGACCGACCTCGGCCTCCACCACGCGGGGATGGATACCGCCGTTTTTGGAGATCTCTTTGGTGGCCTTGACGATTTCCTCCTGCGCGGATCGTCCTTTCAGGGCAACCAGCCGTCCGCCTTTGTCCAGCAACGGCAGCGTCCATCCGGATAGTTTGGTCATCGGCGCGACCGCACGGCAGGTCACCACGGCAAACGGATGCCTGACCGGGATGGGATTTCCGTCGAGATCGACGGCATCCTCTCCCCTGCCCTTCCGGCCACCGTTCGAACCGCGGACGGCTTCGATTACGGCGTTGGCTCGGGAGCGCACTATCGAGACATTGTCCAATCCCATTTCGTCAACGCACTCATGAAGCCATTCGATACGGCGTTCCATCGGTTCCACCAAAGTGAACTGGTGGTCCGGCAGGCAGGCGGCCGCCACGATACCGGGGAATCCTCCACCACTGCCGATATCCGCCACCGTCTTGAATTGCCTCTTGGCCGTTGCTTCACGGATGAACGGTACGATGGCCGCGGAGTTCAGAATATGCCGTTCCCAAATAATACCGACATCGCGTGGCCCTATCAGCCCGCGCGGCTCTCCTTCCGCAGCAAGTTTCACGTGAAACACCTTCAACTTGCCCAATGCATCGTCAAGCACTTCCTCAAGAATCGGCGACCCATCCAATTCGTCATTCACATCACTCATGCACACCATCCTAATCTACAGGCATCAAAAAGCGCCGCGAGAAACTCGCGACGCTTCATGTTTCACGTGAAACTATTTCAGGCTTCGTCGATCTCGTCGGCGTCATCGGCTGCGGAAGCCTTGACGTACACCGTGACGTAACGATGCGGTTCTTCGCCATGGGACCGAGACTTCATGCCTTCCTCGCGCACCACATCATGGATGATCTTGCGTTCGAAGGAGTTCATCGGCTTCAGGTCCACCGGCTCGCCAGTCTCGCGCGCCTCGTCGATGGCATCCAGCGCAAGGTCGTGCAGGCGCTGGCGCTTGCGCTTCAGATAGCCGTCCACGTCCACGATGAGGTGGGACCGCTCGCCGGTCTTCTGTTGTACGGCGAGTCGGGTGAGCTGCTGCAGGGCGTCCACGACTTCACCGTTGCGTCCGATCAGATGTTTGATGTCGGTGTCGTCGTCGGCAACGATCTGCACGGTCGGACGGTTGTTGCGCACGCCCATTTCGATATCGCCCTCGTAGTCGACGATGTCAAGCAATCCTTCAAGGTAATCGGCAGCGATGTCAGCTTCGTCATTGAGCTGATCGATGGTTTTCTCAGCATCCTGCGCCATGGTGTTTTACTCCTTTGAGCGGGGTTCGTATTATTTCAAGTCTACTGAAAGTCTACTGATTGGGTTGTATCATATGGGCGATTCGCCCGATACAAAAGCGGTGTGTCCTGCGTTTCACGTGAAACACAGGACACACACTTGATGTTATTTCTTCTTCTTTTTGCGGCTTGGCTGCTGACGCTGGAAGCCGTTCTTTTCCTTCGCCTCCGCGGCCTTCTTGGCTTTCTGCAGCTCCTCCTCTTCGAGGGACGGCAGACCGGCCTTGGCGCGGCGGGCGTTCTCGTGGGCGTGGTCGCGCTTTTCCTTCGCTTCGGCGGCCGGGGATCCCGGAGTCGGGAAGACGTGGATCTGCCAGACGGAACGCAGCAGGTTGCAGATGTTGTTGGTCAGCCAGTACACCAGCACTGCGAACGGCATGGCGACGCCGGAGAAGATGTACATGATCGGGAACATCCACAGCATCATCTTCTGCATCATTTCAGTCTGCTTGTTCGCAGCGCTCTGGGCCATGTTGCGCTTCATGCTGTTGTACTGCATGAGCCACAGGCAGAAGCACATCAACGCCACGAAGATGCCGATGATGATCTTGCCGTGGATGTCGGCGGTGGTGAAGTTCTCGGCCACGTTCACGCCGAACACGTTGGTGGAGGTGAACTGCTTGGCGGTGGCGATGTCGAAGGCGCCGAGGCCGGAACCGTTCCTGAACTTGCCACGGGCGATGTATGGAATGGCCGACAGGGTGTAGAACATGCACATGAACACAGGACCCTGCACGAACATAGGCAGCATCGACGTGCAGCCGCCCATCGGGTTCGCGTCGTTGTCCTGGTAGAGCTTCATCATCTCGCGTTGCAAAGCCTCTTTGCTGGCGGGATCGTTCTTGCCCTTGTACTTGTTTTGGATGCGCTGCATCTTGGGTTGCAAAACGGCCATCTGGGCCTGCATCTTGCGCATGCCCTTCATGGACTTGTAGAACAGCGGGAACACGCACGCCTGGACCACAATCACCAGGAACACGATGGACATGACCCACGAGAAACCGATCTCGTTCATGCCCAGCATCACCATGAATCGGTGGAATCCGGCCATAATCTGCGTCATGAGCCACTCGACGGGGTACAGGAGCTTGTACAGCCAGCCCCAGAAACCACTATCGAGGAGGAATTGATCTTGATTCATTACAGGCCATTCTCCTTATCGCCTATAGGTTCATCTACATCCAGAGGCGTGAGACGAGGCTCCTCGTGTGCCTTCGACCACGAACATCTGTAAAACAAGGAATAGAGCTGCGGAACGTCGTCGATTCCTCCACGGTTCCACTGGTTGCAACGAAGAAGGCGTAATAACGCAAGAAGGCCACCTTTAAGGCAGCCAAATCGTTCAATCGCCTGAATCGCATAATTGGAGCAGCTGGGATAATACCGGCACCGAGGTGCGGTATGGGCGGAAATATGTTTCTGATACCAGCGGATGAGCCGCACCATCCAATTGCGATGATGCCCCTTGCTCATTGCCGGGAAGCGGTTTTACGTTTCACCGCTTCGAAACACGATGCCATCTGCTGCTCAAGCGACAGGAAATCGGCACGTGCGGCACTTGGCTTGGCACGCAACACGATATCGCAGGATTCAGGTAATAGTGATTCGTACTTTCGTGCAAGCACACGGAAACGCCTTTTCACGGCGTTGCGCGTGACCGCGTTGCCAACAGCTTTGGAAACGGCCAAGCCGACACGACGGCCTTGCACCGTCGCTGTATCGCCCGTTACGACATCGTCATGCATCAGATAATGCACGACGATGTCTTCTCGCGATACCCTACGACGGCGTTTGAGCACCGCAACAAAATCGCGATGGCTTTTCAGCCGTTCCACCGCTCTATGCCACTAAAAAATCAGGCAGCGAGGGACTTGCGGCCCTTGGCGCGGCGACGGTTGATCAGAGCGCGGCCTGCGCGGGTGCGCATGCGCTGACGGAAACCGTGCTTCATGTGGCGACGGCGGTTGTTCGGCTGGAATGTCCTCTTCATAATTAATGCTCCCGGTGTTTTTAGCCATGCCAAGGCACGGCTCCTCATGAGTCAAGCTCTACTAAATTACTCTGACCCCTGAACAGATTGTCGCGTCGTCCATTTTTCTTCACATTTTCATGGGGATTCCCCGCATAAAACAATCCACATAATCGTTGCGATTCAGCCGAATTCCCCACAAAAGTTATCCACAAACTACAACAATGTTATTCACATTTCAATCTTTTCAACACGCACGCCGGTGGATAACTCGGGGAAAAGAGAGTACAAATATACAGTTGCACATCAGTGGTACGTCTGTCGAGAAAGGATTATCCGTGGCTGATAACACGACAACAGATCCTCTCGAGCAGGCTCGTGGGGTGTGGTCCGACGCTTTGGCCCTGCTGCACCAGAATCCGTCGCTGTCCGTACGTGACAAAAGCTGGCTGGAGAACGTCTATCCCGAAGGCATGTGGGGTCCGACCATCATGCTGTGCGTGCCCAGTGAGGCGGCTCAGCAGGCTTTGCAGACCGAATTGAACAAGCCGTTGATGGAGGCGTTGCGCGAATCCGCCGAACAGGACATCTTCCCCGCCTTCAAAATCGTTGAAATGAAGCCGAAAACGAAGGAACAGCCGAAGGAAACCTATCCGCGCTTCTCCCCCGCGAAATCACCGGCGAAGTCCCCTGCGAACGAGACGATGCAGGGCCAGTTGCCGATTCCCGCGACGATGCCGCCGGAACAGGACCATTTCCAGAGCGGCCAGAACAGGCCGCTGCTCGACCCCGAAACGCATTTGAACAAGAACGCCACCTTCGACACCTTCGTGCCCGGCGATTCCAACCGTTTCGCACGTACCGTGGCGCTGGCCGTGGCGGAGGGTTCCGGCCATGATTTCAATCCGTTGTGTATCTACGGAGGCTCCGGCCTGGGCAAAACCCATTTGCTGAACGCCATCGGCAACTACGCGCTGGTCAAGGACCCCAATCTGAAGGTCCGCTACGTCACCAGTGAGGAATTCACCAACGAATTCATCGAGGCTCTGGCCGATACGAACCAAAGTTCCGGCCAGATCAAGGAATTCAACCGCCGCTACCGCGAGGTCGACGTGCTGCTCATCGACGATATCCAGTTCCTGAGCGGCAAGGACGCGACCCTTGAGCAGTTCTTCCACACGTTCAACACCCTGCATCAGGCCAACAAGCGCATCGTGATCGCCTCCGATGTGCCGCCGAAGGACCTGCAGGGCTTCAACGAACGTCTGATCTCCCGCTTCGAATCGGGCCTGACCGTGGACGTCAAACCGCCGGATCTGGAGACGCGAATCGCCATTCTGCGCATGATCGCCACCATGAACGGCTCCAATATTCCCAACGACGTGTTCAACCTGATCGCGGAACGGTTCACCGAGAACATCCGCGAGCTGGAAGGCGCGCTGAACCGTGTGACCGCCATGGCGTCGCTGAGCAACCAGCCGGTCACCAAAGCCCTTGCGGAGCAGACTTTGCAGGACTTCTTCACCACCGACGTGGAAATCAAGCCCGCGGACATCATCACGCAGGTGGCCAAGTACTTCTATTTGACGTTCGACGACATCGTCGGCCGTTCGCGTACCAAGAAGATCGCGCTGGCACGCCAGATCGCCATGTATCTGGTACGCGAGCTGACCAGCATGAGCCTCAACGACATCGGCCTGGTCTTCGGTGGCAAGGACCACACCACCGTGATGCACGCGTATACGCGCATCAACGACGAGATGCAGGAGAAGCAGGAGATCTACAACTACGTGACCGAGTTGACTCTGCAGCTCAAGCAGCGTTCCAACGACAAGTAACGGAAGCAACCACAACAAACGGCGTATTTCCAACGGTTTTCCTTAGGCTGGTAAATTATTTACCAGCCTTTTTACTATCCGCGTGACACGCCCGGACATAATTTCTTGTACATCGAGTTTTCCACATACATATCCACATTTCGGGGAAAGGTCTGTGGAAAAGCCGTTGGAAACACGGAAAACGGCAGTGGATGGCTCGTGGATTATTCACAGTGAATTGTGGATAAGTTTTGCGCGGCCATGAGCCTGTGGATAACCCATGCTCTTATCCACATTCGACTCAGAAGTTATCCACAGATGTCGCCTCGTACTGAGACGTTGCTGCGCTTGGGCTGAACGAGCTTATCCACACTATCCACAGGGCTTATTATTACGAAAGTACGTTTTTCTTACTTCATCGTCATTCTCGTAATGCGGGGAATTCCCCACGCTTTCGTCGTCGTTGCTCTTATCGCTAGAATGGCATGTGGATCGAACGAAACGAGGAATACCCCATGAAAGTCGAAGTCAATTCCCAAGCTCTTGCCGATGCCGTGGCATGGACCACACGTGTCATCGACGCACGTCCCGCAACCCCGATTCTGGCGGGCATCCGTCTGGAAGCCATTGACGGCACACTCCAGCTTTCCGCCTTCAACTACGCCATTTCCGCACGCCACCACATCGAAGCCGGCGTGGATGAGGCAGGTAGCGTTCTGGTGCTGGGCAAACTGCTTGCCGACATCACCAAGTCGCTGCCCGCTGCGAAAACCTATCTTTCCACTGATGGTTCCACGATGACCATCACGTCGGGCAAGTCGACCTTCACCATGCAGCTCATGCCGGAAAGCGAATATCCGGATCTGCCCGTGGTGCCGACGAAACTGGGTCAGGTGGACTCCCCCACCTTCGCTCAGGCCGTCAACCAGGCGTCCGTCGCGGTCTCCCGTGAGGAGAACCGTCCGGTGCTCACCGGCATCCGCGTCCAGTTCCAGGGCGACAAGGTCATCATGAGCTCCACCGACCGTTTCCGTCTGGCCCGTTCCAGCTTCACCTGGACGCCGGAGGATGCGACCATCAGCACCACCGCTTTGGTCCGTGGCTCGCTGCTGCGCGACATGGCACGTTCGCTGGACGAGCATCAGAACGTCACCATCGATTTCGATGCGGACAACCCGTCCCTGCTGGGCTTCGAGAACGCCGGCCGCGTGTCCACCTCCCAGCTCATCGACGGTGAATTCCCGGCGGTCGACCGCCTGTTCGCCGACGAATATCCGATTCAGGCCGTAGTCAACAAGCAGGATTTGCTCGACGCCATCAGCCGTGTGGCTTTGGTCGCCGAACGCAATGCTCCGATTCGCATGACCTTCACCGGTCAGGAAGTGGCGCTGTCCGCCGGATCGGTCGACGAGGCTCAGGCCAACGAAACACTGGACATCGACATGGATGGCGACGACATCACCGTGGCATTCAACCCGTCCTACCTGAAGGAGGGTCTGTCCGCCGTAACCGAACCATTCGTGCGCATCAAAATGACGACCCCGGTCAAGCCGGTCGAGTTCAATGGCCAGCAGGAAGCTGATTCCGACGAGTCCATGGACTACCGATACCTGCTCGTGCCGATGCGCTTTAACAACTGAAATCCCTGAATTTCCAACGATTCGCTAATGCACATCTCCCGTCTCGCACTCGACCACTACCGCTCATGGAGTCAGGTAGTGGTCGATTTCGTACCAGGCGTGAATATCCTGTTCGGCAAGAACGGTCTGGGCAAAACCAATCTGGTGGAAGCCGTCGAAGTGCTGTCCACCGGATCGAGCCATCGCACGTCCAGCACGTTGCCGCTGATCGAACGCGGGCAGACCACGGCCACCATCCGCGCGAACGTCGCTGATGATGCCGGTCAAACCACTACGTATGAAGCGTCAATTCATGCGCGTGGTGCCAACCGAGCCCGCATCAACTCGGGGTCGTCGCTGTATCTGCGCGATATCATCGGCAAGATTCCCAGCGTTTCCTTCACTCCCGAAGATCAGCGGTTGGTGTCCGGCGATCCGGGAGCACGCCGCACCATGATGAATCAGGCTGCGGCTCTGCTCGAGCCCGGATACATGCAGACGTTGCAACAGTTCACGCGCATCGCCAAACAGCGTGCCACATTGTTGAAGCAATTGAATGCCAATGTCAACAATGGCCAGCCGATGGATGCGGTTCTGAGCGGTTTGGAAATCTGGACCGGCCAGTTCATCGAAGCCGGTGTGGCGTTGACCCGTATGCGCGCTCATGTGATCGGTCTGCTTGCCGAGCCATTTGCCGCGATTTACGCCGACTTGGCCGGTGCCGGCGAGCAGGTGACGCTCACATATGCGCCTTCATTCGACGAAGTGCTGATGTTCGACGATCCGCATCCGCAGATTAGCGAGCATTTCCAACGCATCTACCCCGGTGAAGTGGCTCGCGGCGTGAACCTTATCGGTCCGCAGCGCGATGACATGAACCTTGAGTTGGGCGGTATTCCCGCCCGCGAGTTCGCTTCGAACGGCGAGATGTGGACGATGGCGTTGGCCTTGAAAATGGCATTGTTCGAAATAGTGCGTGACCGGTTGGGATTGCAGCCGATTGTGATTCTCGATGATGTGTTCGCCCAGCTTGACGACAGCCGGCGCACGCAGATTCTTGATTTCGCCAGAAAACAGGATCAGGTGCTGATTACCGTGGCCGCTGAAGGCGATGTGCCCGACTATGAATCGGCCCATCGCATCGACGTGGCCGCACTGGACGAACCAGCTTCCGTGATATTGCCAACTCTGGGCAATTTGTCCAATTCGCGGGAAAATGAGAGTTTGGGTGGGTATGACGAAAAAACCGCGGTGGACAGCGCGTCCGTAGAACGGAAAGTGTCATGAACCCGCCGATCGCCCGCCAACTCAACCTGGACGAGACCAAACTGCCGGCCGAAATATTCGAGCGGCTCTCCCGTCGCGGGGCGACCTTGAAGGACTACAGACGCCGCCGTGAAGAGGCCATCGAAAACTTCGGCAAACCGGGGCGCGATCCGGCTGAACTGGGCAGCGTGATGACCACCATCGCCGGCAACGGCGTCTGGACGGCGAATATGAAGCTTGCGCAATTGCGCAACCATTGGGACCAAGTGGTGGGACAGGCCATCGCCAGCCATTCGGCAGTCGCCGATTTCACGGACGGCGTACTGACCATCCGTGCCGAATCCACGGTCTGGGCCACGCAGCTGACCTACCTTATCCCCCAACTTACCGATACCATCCGTCGCAATCTCAAAGGATTGACCATCGCCGAGATTCGCGTGACCGGACCGGCCGCCGGATACACGCGCAAATGGGCTCGGCGGCGGTAGCCAAGATACCAAACAAATTCGCAGAAGCCTCGCTATGGCGCTCGTCGGGTTAGACGAGTAAAATCACATGCAGTATGGTCAAATGGCCAGAAGAGCCCTTTACGGGCCTCGTAAGCCATATCGCCTCCGTGAATGACCTTCATGACGGAGGTTGACCCTGTAGTCACGGAAGGAAGCCTGTTGGCAGACGAAACCAGCAAAGAGGAGCAGCTGAAGGCGGCTGCGGAACGCATCAACAATGCGGAATTGACCGAAGGCGAACTTGACGAATCCATGGCCCCCGAGCATTATGAGGCCTCCGATCTGAGGGTGCTCGAAGGACTCGAGGCCGTGCGTATCCGCCCCGGTATGTACATCGGTTCCACCGGCCCGCGCGGTTTGCACCACCTGGTCTATGAGATCGTCGATAACGCCATCGACGAGGCACTGGCCGGATACTGCACCCATATTGAAGTGACCATCAAGCCCGGCAACATCATTGAGGTCTCGGACAACGGACGCGGCATCCCCGTGGATATCCAGGCTGATACCGGTCTGCCTGCCGTCACCGTCGTCTATACCATCCTCCACGCCGGCGGCAAGTTCGGC
>ENA-OPWW01000527-OPWW01000527.1-human-gut-metagenome-genome-assembly--contig:-NODE-527-length-19074-cov-2.549188_pt1 | contig 19074 bp, 16 predicted proteins | sample MGYA00241513_ERZ502018 | MGnify/ENA primary metagenome ERZ502018 (study PRJEB25962, sample SAMEA2042987) | human gut metagenome | biome: human gut; feature: human-associated habitat; material: faeces...
TTAACGCCAAAATGATAGGCTAAACTGCTCATTCTTTTCATGTATTTCACCTCCTCATAGATTAGATATTTATATTTTACAGGATAAGCGAACATATGTCTCTATTTTTAGAATAAAAAAAGCTGACTGCTAGGTCAGCTTGGCCCTATCCATCCCCGCATTAAAATACGGGGATTTTCGGGCGTTTTTCATTAAAACAAAGTTTTCAGATCATTCTTTCAGCACGATAGGATGATCTTTTTTTCATAGCAACCCTTGTTTCTTTATTCAAAAAGCGTATCATATACAGACGAAGAAATAATTGGATGACAGAGAGCATTCGTTTTGGAGGAATTAAATATGAAATATATTACGCAGCACAATCATGGACTAAGTAAAAACCAGAAGTGGGTCATCGCCTCTACTTCATCAGGTTTTGCGCTTGAAAACATGGATGTGCTTTTTTTATCGTTTGCAATGAGTTCAATGATTGCGGATTTGCACCTCTCTGGTGGAGCCGCTGGGTTGATCTCCTCAATCACTAACTTAGGGATGCTAGTCGGCGGTATCTGCTTCGGCATCCTAGGTGACAAGATTGGCCGGGTTAAAACTTTCTCACACACGGTTTTAATCTTCGCCCTAGCTACCGGTTTAATGGCTTTTGCCAACAACATCTATGAGATCTACGCCTTACGTTTTTTCACTGGTATTGGTGCCGGCGGTGAATATGGCGTAGGCATTGCCTTAATCGCCGAAAACTTTGAAAGCGGCAGAATTGGTAAGATGACCTCAATTGCAGCAGTCGGTGGTCAAATCGGTGCGATCTTTGCGGCATTAATTGCGGCTTGGATTATTCCAATAGCTGGCTGGCACGCACTATTCTTGGTCGGAATTGTCCCAGTAATTTTAACAGTCTTTATCAGAAGACATTTGCATGAAAGCGATCAATTCCTCCAAGCTAAAAAAGATGAAAAAGGTTCATTATTACGTGATGTCATTAAAAAAATGTTTTCAACCCCACGTCTTGCTTTTCAAAGCTTAGGCTTGATGGTCATGATGACCGTCCAAATCGCTGGTTACTTCGGCTTAATGAACTGGTTACCAACCATCGTACAAAAGCAATTGAACTTAAACGTATCTAGCTCAAGTATTTGGATGATCTCAACTATCGTCGGCATGAGCATCGGTATGATGACCTTCGGTAACATCTTCGACCACTTCGGTCCACGTAGAGCCTTCGCCATCTTCTTGATCGGTTCAGCTGTCATGGTTTATGTTTTATCACTTGCACAAAACATGGCTACTCTACTCATCATCGGTGCAGTCATGGGCTTCTTCTCAAATGGGATGTTTGGTGGTTACGGTGCAGTAATCAGTCGCCTCTACCCAACTGAGATTCGTTCTTCAGCTAACAACACCATCGTTAACATTGGCCGTGCAATCGGTGGTTTCTCATCAGTTGTCATCGGTATCTTGATGGATCACTACAATTTAACGGTTGTCATGGGCTTTCTTTCAGCCCTCTACATCATTAGTTTCATTGTTATGGTGAGTTTGCCAGGCCTTAAAGAATTAAGCCATAACGATTAAATAAAAACAAAATAAACGAACTAAAAGGGATGCATCAAATCGATACATCCCTCTTTTTATCGTCTTATCTCTTTTGTGCAAAATCACTAGTTTTCATTGTCTTGGTTGAAACAACCTTATTCTGATTATGCATATCTTCAATAGTTAAAGTAAAGGTCTTGTCATTGCCCTTATTAAACTTGGCATAGCCATATAAGCTTTCCTTATCAGTGTTTTTACCATAAACAGAAATCACCAACAAACCAATTGCGAGCTTCTCATTTGAAGTCAACTTATTCATGTTGCCAACCTTCACCTTGGCACCATCAAGCTCACTTTCATAAGTCTTAAGGCTCCAGATCAAGTATTGTGCTTCAGCAGTTGACATTAACTTTCTTGAGTTAACCTGAGTTTGTGCATCCCTCACAGCTAGATCGTAATTGTCACGCTTGAGAGAACTAGACAACTTGTATTTAACTGAATTCTTGACACTATCTACTTTGCCAAGTAAATCCTTTAAGTCAGCTTCCTGATTTTCTAAAATAGCAATCTTGCTACCATCTTTTGCGGAAGCAGCTGTGTTAATTGGCTTCAACTTCTTGCCAGAAAAGAAATTAACATCGCTAGCCTTCACAAAGGCATCCCCAGTATCAACTAGCTCCGTATTAAATCTGTTAGGGAAATCCGGTGAAGTCTTCAAATTAGCCATGGTGTGATAATGATTAGTCAAATGGTAGTACAATTCGCTCTTGTCAGTTTTAGCATTGTACAAGTACATTGCACCATTAACTTTAAAATCAGTCCCCTTCATAAAGGCATAGCCAGCTGGAGTAGACTTTTCAGCGTAAAATGAGTAAAGTGGTGCCTTAGACTTATTGGTCCGCACTGTAGTCAAACCACGACTTGTATAATCGATATCTTGTAAGGCACGCTTTGCTTTAACGTCCTTAGCCCAAACATAATAATCGGTACCCTTAATGTGGTAAGCATCTGGAGAACTATTAGCTAAAATATTCATGCCGCCTAATTGATCAACAGTCAATTTTTGACCTTTCTTGTAGTACTTACCAGTGGTTAAAGCACGGCCGCCAGTTGCCATGAACAATTGTGGCGTCTTTTTCTTAACCGTCACAGTGGTCTGCTTTGCGTATGAAACCTTCTTTACGCTTGCTGCAGAAATAGTATTTGCATTAGCCAAACTTGCTACAGGACTAACCAACATCAAAGTTGCAGCAGAAATCATTAGGATTTTCTTGTTAAATTTCATCTATCTTTACCTCATCACTTTTCTAAAACAAATTTTTCAATTGCCTCACCAACGCCGCCTTGATTGTTATCGGCTTTGGTAATATAGTCGCAGTCGTCTTTCATCTTAGGGTTAACATTAGCCACGCCAACACCCAATCCGGCTGCTTCAATCATAGAAAGATCGTTAAAGTTATCGCCTAAGGCCATCGTCTCTTCAGGCTTGATGCCAAGCTTATCAGCAAGCCAGAGCAAGCCTTCACCCTTGTTGACGCCTTGATGGTTGAATTCAAGATAACGGTTGGAAGAATATGACACGTCGAGATCCTTGGTAGTATTGCTAATTTCACTAGCTATCTTTTCTAAATATGGCATATCAGTACTACCGTATAAAACTTTGGCGATGTCTTGTCCCTTTAAGAAGTCAAGATTTGGTTCATCAATAATCTTGTAAACGTGACGTAGTTTCAGATACTTGATTTCATCTTCATCTGCGTTATGGACATAAACCATATCCTTAGTATATACGTGGATGCAGACATCGCATTTTAAACCAAGACGATAAAGTTCGTCGGCTTTAGCAAAGTCCAAGCCTTGAAACTTCATAATTCGATTATCCTTGTTCTCGGTAATGCATCCCCCGTTAAAAGAAATCACATACTCATTTGCCTTATCCTTCAGACCGATCTCTGCCAGCGTCTTCTCAATTGCTCGATAGCCGCGTCCAGTTGCTGGGACAAACTTCACGCCCAGCTTTGTCGCTGCTTTAATCGCATCGATATTACGCTGACAGACATGCGCATCATCATCAATCAGAGTTTCATCAAGATCACAGGCAATTAGTTTATACATAAAAAACTCACGTCTTTCTAAATTGAATACGTTTTCAGTATAACAAAATATGCACACTAAAAAAAGCTAGATACAAAAACCTAGCTTATTCTTAATATTTATACTTAATTAAATGACATGACGTTCAAATGGATCGTCACTGATGCCTTCTTCAAGGATGTCACGGCACCATTCCTTTGCAGTAAAGAGTGAGTGATCGCGATAGTTACCACAGGTCTTAATCGTGGTTCCTGGAACGTCTTCCCAAGTGATGGTATCGCGAATTTCTTCAAGGGAGGACTTAAGAGCTTTTGCAACTTCAGTAGTTGAATGCTCGCCCCAAACGATCAAGTGAAAACCAGTCCGACAGCCGAATGGCGAACAATCGATAACTCCGTCAAGACGATCGCGGAGTAAACTTGCAAGTAAGTGTTCAATGGTGTGCAAACCGCCAGTTGGAATGGCATTCTTGTTAGGCTGAACTAAACGCAAGTCGTAGTTAGAAATCTTGTCGCCTTTTGGTCCTTCTTCAACAGTAATTAACCGAACGTAAGGTGCCTTAACTTTAGTGTGATCCAGGGTGAAACTCTCGACTTTTGCCATAGTATTTTTCTCCTTTTTAAATAATTATATTAGCTTTTAACTAAATTCCTGTTTAATATGCTCAGATTGAGAATTATAAATTTGCAAAGACATAGAGGCCAAAGCAAATCAGTAATCCCCATACTACCTGTGCTATAATCCATAGTTTTTTCTTCATTGCTTTGTCCCCTCTTTCATTAATTATGCCCAGATTTGCTTAGCAGTATCGATTACTAAAGCAATCTTCTTCCATTGTTCTTCTTCGGTTAATTGGTTGCCTTCCTCGGTTGAGGCAAAACCACATTGGGTGCTAAGAGCTAAGTCTTGCAAGTCGTGGAATTGAGTGGCTTCTTTAACTCTAGTGATCAGGTCGTCAGGCTTTTCAAGTTCTGGCTTCTTGCTGGTTACAAGGCCAAGAACAACTTCTTTTCCTGCTGGTACTTCCTTGATTGGATCGAAGCTACCAGATCTTTTATTATCGAATTCTAGATAAAAGGCATCGACGTTTTCTTTAGCGAAAACATATTTGGCAACTGGACCGTAGCCGCCTTTTGCTGCCCAAGTTGAGTGGTAATTGCCGCGGCAGATGTGAGTTGAAACACGTAAGTCGTCTGGCAAGTCGACTAAAGCACCGTTGTTAACACGGAGGTATTTCTTTTCCAAGTCGTCACGGTCGAAACCTTGCTTAACCATTGTCGCCCAGAAGTCGTCGTCGACAACCATGCCCCAAGTACAGTCATCAAGTTTGACGTCGCGGCAACCTGCATCATAAAGGGCGAGGATTAAATCGCGGTAGGCCTTTGAAATATCGTCGAGTAATTCGTCTTCACTAGAGTAAAACTTCTTTACGGCTGTCACGTTTTCTGGACCACGAACGAGTTCGGCGTAGAATTGTGCGGGTGAAGGGATGCTTTGACGAGGAGTGACGTCACTGCTATTAGTGATACTCTTTAAATACTTAAAGGCTTTGAGATCAGGATGATCACCAGTAAATTCAATCTTACCTTCAACTTGGGCCGAATCGTTACGGGTTTCTTCATCGTGGAAGAAGTAACCGTGTTCTTGCTTAGTATGCTTGATTCCTCCGAAGCCCCAGAAGGTATCAAGGTGCCAGTAGCTTCGTCTAAACTCACCATCAGTGACGATCTTTAAACCAGCCTTTTCTTCTTTGGCAACTAATTTCTTAATTTCTTCGTCTTCAACTTTCTTTAAGTCATCCTTAGAAATCTTCTTTGCGGCAAAATCTGCTCTTGCTTGCTTTAATTCTGCAGGTCTTAAAAAACTACCAACGATATCATAATGTACTAAATTTCTACTCATAATTCTCTTCTCCTTTATTAAAAAAACAGGACAAAAAAAGCGCCTCTAGACAATTGCTTGTCTAGGGACGCTACTAGCGTGTTACCACCCTTATTCAGTATCAGCTTACACTGATACCCTCACTAAGTACGCTTCTAAAAATAGAAGTTATACTCGGATGCTATATCGGGCATCCCCCGTGAACAGCTTACTTGCGCTTGCTCTTCAATGGACTCCAAGACCATTTTCGTTAGGTACTCCCGCACTGCATTTCACCATCCGCAGCTCTCTTTGGCGGTAACCGCTAATTACTTATCTTTTCTTTGTCGCTCTTATTTGATTTGATCTTATATTATAATTTAGTTCTCATATTGTCAACACATTTTTAATATTCGCTTTTATTTTTTCATAAAGAAAAAGCCATGGAATATATCCATGACTTCTCTTTGATTACTTATCGTCCTTCTTCTTGCGCTTTCTGTCAGCGGCTAAGCCGAATAGACTCAAGCCTGCGAACAATGAACCCAGCCATGCAAGTGAACCTTCATGCGCTGAACCAGTTTGTGGCAACTCATTCTTCTTGGCATTCTCATTCTTGCCATTAGTTGTATGGTTGAAGATTGCGCTCTTAGGACCAATAGCTTGTTCGTCAGAAGTTGGACTAATTGGACCACTTTCACCAATTGGGCTATTTTGGCCGTGAAGTCCTGCATTCAACTTGTTGTTCATTTCACCACTGATTGCACCATCTGCAAAGCTGTAATTAGTATTAGCGTTCTTGATCTTAGTAATTCCGCTATTCTTAGTCATCCATTCATAGTCATCACCAGTTACTAGACCACCTGGATTCCAAGTTACTGAGTTAATAATATCGCTGACTGAGGTACCTTGACCGTTGTAAGTCTTCGTACCACTGTTTCCTAATTTATCTGTAGCAACTTTTGGATTAATCATGTACTTAATCGTACCGTTGACTTCACGGAAGCTGTAGTTTGGATTTGCATTTTGCAATGCTGCCAAAGCTCTGTCTGTCAAACGAGCTTCGTAAGTGCCCACATTATTTGGAACTTCATCAAGCTTATTACCACTTGCATAGTACCAATCAAAGTCGCTAGCCTGAATTCCTGTATCTAACAATGCAGTACCACTTACAGTATCAGTACCGCTAATGCTCAAAGCATCGAGATCCAATCCAGCAGCTTGACCATCGTAAGTCTTACTTTGATCATTATCAGAAATAGTTACACCGCTAATTGGCTTAGCAATGATTTCAAATGTGGCTGATCCACTCAATTTATTAGCACTAACAGTTACATTTCCGCTACCAGCTAAGTTATCAAGTGCGGTTTACAAATGATCTAATTCACTATCAGTCAAAGTGATCGTGTAGATACCAACGTTCTTAGGAGCATTATGATCTGATGTATTCCAAGTATAGTCACCATCTTGAAGTTTGTACATACTACTATCGGTGCTACCTGGGTATGTGAATGTAACTTCAATGCTGCCGCCATGATTGATTTGTGCAGTTGTTACACCAGATCCATCAAATACCTTTCGGTTAGATCCAGATAATCCTGCAGAAGCAGTAGTTGAAGCAATATTGTAAGTTACAGTAGTCTTAAATGTCCCCGTGTAGTTATCGTTGTTGCCAGTTAAGTTCTTCAATCTAGTTTCGGCAGATGGTGATAATGCAATTGTGTAAGTACCAGCATTAGTTGGAGTAATTGCATTGCCATCAGCATCTACAAATTGAAGATCATTCTTGGTTAAAGTGATAGTTTGTGCTGTTCCATCTGGAGCGTAAACAGTAGCTGAATAGTGAACATTATTAATATTAGCTGCAACTAATAAATCACTTTCTAAATTTAACTCACTTTCATTACACCCTTAGTCTAGGCTTATAAAAACTAAATTCAATTATTCTGGACTATACATATTTCGAAAATGTAAGTATATACTCTATTACATTTTCAAAAACCTAACCTATTCAATTTTCAAATTTTATTATTTAAAATTTGAAGGGGGTTTATGATATGAAAAAACAAAATAAGTGGACGATTGCCATTGTCTCTGCCTTAATTGGAATCGGTGCCTGCACCACTAGCGTGCAAGCCGCAGACACAACTAGCGACGTCTCAACAAATCAATCAACTAGTGCAACTACTAGCTACAGCAAGGCTGATTACTTTTCACGTAATCCAAAGATTATCCGTGTTAAGCATTCCACTCCTGCCTATTCCGATGCAGCATTGACCAACTCAGTTCGCACCGCTAGAAATGGTGAACACTTTTTAGTTCAAAGTCTAATTACACCAAATTGCAAGGCTCCAGTAGTCAGAACCACAACTGGCTTGTATTTACCAGCAAAAACAAGTTTGCTTGCTGCAGTCAAGGGTTACCAAAATCCAAAGGGCTACCATCAAGTTCACTACACTCAAGTTAAGCCTTATGGTACGGTCGGCTACAATTTGTACCGCGGCTATGAAGGAATTAAGACTTGGCAAAAGTTAGTTTTTTTCAAATGCTTCATGGTATGATATAGATAACTACATCGCACCGCTTAGAGCGCAAGCTTGGCAAGGCCGTTCTGCTCATATTGAGGCAATGATTCACCAAGCCTACCAATATATGGGTAAACCATGGCTTGCAGGTTGTTCTTCAAGTCCAGCATACGGCGTTGACTGTTCTGGTCTTGTAATGCAAAGTCTCTACGCTGGTGGGATTAGCCCAACTCCAACTAGTTCAATTGGTCATGCCCATCCCGGCAATGAATGGAATTCACGTAACCTTTGGGCCGACAAGCACCTGAAGCGCGTTCCATATTCTGAACGTCAACGTGGCGATCTTGTCTTTTACTACCAACCAGGTACTCACACTATCTGGCACGTTGCAATCTATCTTGGCAATAACCGCGTGATCGAAAGCTGGCCACCACGTGTCATGGTCCAACCGATCGTTAACGGTCAACGCAACGTTATTGCCGGCATCAAGAGACCGTTTATTTAGTAAGGAAAAATGAAACATCAAAAATTAATCCTTTTAGCAACTTTATTTAGCGCCGGTTTAATGCTCACTACTAGTCAGACTGCTTTAGCCGATACTACAACAAGCGCAAACCAAACTACCGCTAATAATAGTTCAAATTCAAATACTAATAACTCAACCAGTAATACAGATAATAAGGAACAAACTAATTCAAGTTCCGCTGATTCTAGTCAAACTAAGAATGAAAACCAGAATCAAGCTCAGGACAAGAACGAAAATAAAACTGAGACTAGTAAGCAGCCGAAGACTAAACCGCAAACTCAACCTAAAGCTCGCTGGATCAGTCAAAACGGCAAACGCTATTATTTAGTCAATAATAAGCCTACCAAGGGCTTGAAACAGATTGACAAGGATTGGTACTTGTTCGACAAAAATGGTGCTATGCTCACCAAAGTCCGCAAAATTCCCAAGCAAAACAATTATGGCTACTTTGGTCAAAACGGTAAGCGCAAGTTCAAGAATACCAAGACTAGTCGCGCCTACTACTGGATCAACAAATCCGGCAATATCACAGGTATTAAGAATTATGCTAAGGTAATTTGCCAGCGTCCTGAAATGCCTACTGGTTGCGAAATCACCGCTGTAACAATGATGATCAACTTTGCTGGTAAGAACATTACTAAAGATCAAGCAGCAAAAATCATGCCACGCAGCCTCAACCCTAACAAAGGCTTCATCGGTTCACCTTATAAGAAGTTTCCGTTGGGCTTCTGGGTCGCACCAAATGGCGTTAAGCCTGTGGTTAAGCACTACCTTGGCACTGCCACCAATATGACTGGCTGCAGCATTGCAGCAATTAAGAAAAAGCTGATTCGTTCTCACCTAGTTGTGGCTTGGGTTGGCTGGTTCGATGGTTTTTCTAACCATGCCATTGCCCTCACCGGTTACCACGGTAACACTTTGTACTACAATGATCCATGGACTGGTACTAAGCGTTCAATGAGTGTAGCAACGTTCCAACGTCACTGGACACTCGATGGTCACCGTGCATTGAGTTATTAATTTGAATAAAAAGAATAAGGCTTACTTCAAAAGTAAGTCTTTTTTAGTACTCTAATTTTCAGTATGGAGAAAGTTTTTGCCTTTTTTACTATAATTTTTCAGTGTAGAGAAAATTATTACGTTTTTTTACTAAATTTTCAGTATGGAGAAAATCAAATGAAACCTATTGACAGACCTTTATATCTAAAACGGATTGAACCTATGATAAATACTGAATTTATCAAAATTATTACTGGTGTACGTCGATCTGGAAAAAGTTATTTATTATTGATGATTAAAGATAAACTCTTAAGCATGGGCGTAGACGAAGATCAGATTATTTATATTAATTTTGAAAATCCTGAGTTTTTCGATTTATTATCTTACAAAGATTGGTATAAATATCTAAAAGATAAGGTAGTTGCAAATAAAAAGTATATTTCTTATTCGATGAAATTCAAGAAGTTTCAGAATGGCAAAAATTAATTAATGGGCTTAGAATTGCATTTGATTCCGACATCTATGTTACTGGTTCTAATGCATCACTTCTGAGAACAATCTTACGATACTCTTTAGTCGAAATTACTTTTAAATCCCTCATTCGTCTAACAATGACATATTTGCTTACCCTAAAGTAATCGGCAAGGTCTTGAATATTGTTCTTTAATGATATTATTTCTTTAAAATCAGCTTCTGGCCCTAGAATTTCAGCGGTTACCTTATTAACAAAAGCTTCAGTTTTATCATAATTCTTCACTGCATCTTGCTGGTCTAAGATTTCTTCATCACCAATAAAAATATGTGTCAACTCGTGAATCAATGTAAATACTTGACCATTTTTAGTATCCTTTTGATTAATGAAAATTATTGGTGCTTTGTTATCTAATAATACAAACCCCCGAAACTCATCAATATTCAAAGGTCTGTGCGTATTATCCTTGATTTTACCATTAAGAAATACAAATACACCTAGTTCATTTACCTTGGATCTGAGAAACTTAAAATAATTATTCTTACTAGTTTCCAAATAGAATCTAGGTTGTAGGTTCAATTTCTCAGAAATGAATTTTACAACCATTTTATAACTGTCTTTAATGGAGAATTTACTTACAAAGTTTAAGGTAGAATCTATCTGATCTTTCAGAAAATCCTGTTTTTCTTGCATTTCTGAGATTGTATCGTTCAATTCTGTACTCGATTTTGCTTTGAATTCAGAATTGATTGTTCTAAATTTCATCTCTGAAAAGGATTTTTTAACTGGTTTATTCAAAAGTAGCAATCCAACTGGAATATCAAATTGCTTGGCAATTTTAATTAATTGATTAAAACTGGGGTCCTTATCGCCCTTTAAAAATTGTTCAAAGTTCGGGCTAATCCTTTCTTTCATTCAAAACAACACAGAACTCATGATAATCTTCGTTAAACTTATCCCAATTACCTTTATGAATAGCTCTAGCAAAAATAGTTGATAAATATGGCTTGTGTCCCCTGTCTATTGTTACCCATGCATAATTGTTTTGTCCTTCTCTATGCCCCCTCAAATTAAGCAAATTATCTATATATTTTTTCTATTATTCGTTGATTATTAGAAACGTTATGATTTACCAATTTAATTCTTTTAAATTTATTGATCTCGCATACTTTATGGTCATTTAATTCATTGATTACTTTGTTAAATACCAATGAAAAAGTTTCATTACTTAAATGCTGATCATACAAATACATAATGTAACCAGGAGTAGTATTTTTCTCTATTGCCTTTTTAACTTTTCTTTTAATATTCTTCATATTAGAAAAATGATCCTCACTTACATTTTCTAGTTCATTAACAATTTTACAAGCTAATGATTTTTCACCTAATTTGACTTGTTCATCTATCATCGTAAAAACAGCAGAAACATTGCTAATTTCACTGAATCGATCACTCTTCAAAAGAGAAAAAATAATTTTACGAAGATAACAGAGTAAATCTTTATATATCTGCGAAACTTTAACTCCTTGATTCTCATAGTCAAATAAATTTTTACCCTCATGTAGCAATGCAGATCTTATTTCATACCCTTTTTCAATGTTATACTTAAATTTAGATATTGTCTCATCATCTAATAATCGAATATCAATTATAAAAAGTGAATTATATTCTAATTGCACTTTTATTGGCTTAGGATTTAAACGACGTGCTAACAGAAAATCGTATGCAGATATTAACTTAATAAATTTATTATTCAAATTAGTCTCGGTCACTGAATCTGATACTAAACTTATAACTCGTATTATAGTTTTATCTAGACTGTTTTTTGAATCAATTAATTTCGTGTAAAGACCTTTTACTTCTTTTACATCTACCTCTTCATCAAAAAATAACTCTTTATTATTAAAAGGTATTTCTGTAAGTGGCCAGATAATTCCTTTAATTTTATTTTCTCTTATAATTTTGTCTTCTAAAATAAATGGACTTTTATTATAACTAAAGAAATAAGAATTCCTTCTATACAGAGGCAGAAAGCCAAAATTAATAAGGTTACTTTTTAAAGAAACATTTTTTAGACAAAAATTTAAGAAATTTATTATATACGTTGCCTTCTCAAAAGATCTAGAATACGCATTCGCATCATTTTCAACTTCACTTCTTGTAGTTATACACAATACATTTATACCTTGACTCTTGAACTTATTCCAACCAGATTTATATTTTCCATCTATTTTTATTGAAAAATCATCCAAGTTTTGAATTGATTCAATACAACTATATTGATCAAAGTCAATTCTTTCAGTGACAGGCAAACCATATAAAGGAAAAATAAAAGTGATTTCTCTGAATTCTATTGAATCTATTATTCTCTTAAGGTCACTGGGATTAATATCTTTTCCATCCACCTGTTTATTTAAGTAATAACGCCAATTCACAGGCTCACCAACTATTTTGGTTAGATTTAAATAAATATTTGATAGCTCTTTTGTAAAAATCTTATAAAATCTCAGAGTATCCCATAATATTCCTAGTTCCTTACATTTTTGATTTAAAGCATTAATCATATTTGTTGTTTCAAATATAAGATTATCTTTATCTGTCATACAAAGCCTACTTAGTTAATATTGTTTTAGCTAATTATATTGGTTAGCCTTATCAACACTATCTTACTTTTTTCAGATTTTAAAAAAATTATTTTACTAATTGCTTATAAATATCTTCCCATTTAACAGGCAAATAGTGTTTAATATCATGCTTTTCACTCTCATCATCAGCGTAAGGATCAGCAAACAAACTTAACTGCTCACTTTGATTTTGAACAGTACCTACGGGACCGCCACCTTCGATAATAGAATCAAAAGTATATTCTGTACGTTGGACCTTATCAGAACCTATTGATTTCCATTCACTAAAAACAATAGGATCCCCCGTTGCCGTTTTTCTGGTCAATGTATCCCCTTGAGCCATATTGGCTGAAATGATTACGTTTGCGCTTTTCAATACCTTATCACTTTGTTCTAAAGTATCAATAGTATTAAAATATATGTCCCTAAAGGTGTTAACCATATTAATGACAAGCATCTCCACATTATCTTCCATTAATTCAATGCCATATAAAGTTGATAAAACCCTTAAGAAATTGATTTGTAGCTCAACTGGATCATTGCTTACTTTCATGGCGTATTTAAGTTTTCGTTTTAATATTTCCACTAAGAATGCACCTTCACCTGCAGAGGGTTCTAGGAAAGTGGCCGTTAAAGAATTCACTTTTTCTAGAATTTCTGGCTGATCTAACATAAAATCTACTGTTTTTTTAGGGGTGAATACCTCACCAATATCTTTTACTCTGTCAGCAGATTTAATTATTTTTTCTGACATTTCTACCACCTAATAAGGTAATACAGTTTTTCTAACTCGTGTATTCAGAAAACCATTTTCCTTTAAAAAAAACTGAATTTTTGAAATAGCGTTATCCCACTGAATATTCTTGTTTTCTGATATTCTATGATTAATTACAATACTTTTAAGATTATCTGCTGTTACTTCACCTATAATCTTATTTCCACCATTAACTTTTTTGTCCCAGGTATGCCAAGACTCTTTCATTAATTTAGGACGTGAAATTATAAATCTATATTCTTGTTCCTCTTCTAATATTTTTCTTTTAAATATCATTGAATAAAAATCAAACGCTTCAACTCCGAACATCATTTTTAAATAATCGTGATGTCTTAATCCATCTATAAACTTACCAATTGCAACGTTTGCATATTCATAATGTATTTCCGAATTATAACAAACTTTTATTGGAAAAACTGGTAGCTTAGGAGCTTCTTTTATCTTTTTAATAATATAAAATTCATCATTCTTATTTGTTAAATAATGAATCATATCAAATACATCCATACCAATTGCCGTGTCTCCATAATTTTGCATTGCAAATGAATGATTATTTGCAGTGAACGACCAAACATATCTATCAAAGATAGGCCTTTGACTGAGTTTTCGAAACGTATTAAGCGCTACTAAACTAACACCCTTTTCAATTAATAATTCTTCCGCTATACGATATATGTATTTTCTATCCCAAGGATCATTCATCTGATCTTGATGACCTATATAAAATTGCCCACTTTGAATAATCATTTTCAAATTTCTCCAAGGTAAGTAATGATATAAAATTGGACAGCTATTTTGATTAAAAAGAAATCTGCCAGCAATACCAAAGGGTGTACAATATTTAAAAATTTCTGGGGCCCTTGAATATATATTTTTTGCATCTTCCGCATAGTTAGACAAAGTCAATTCTTTTCCAGCCTGTGTAAAATGACAATTTTCAAAAATTTGTTTCAATACTTTATTGTTAAGCATCATTTCATCTCCACAACATTGGTCTCTATAAAATTAATTTCTTCATTGAAAAGTCATATTTTTTATACAATTGTTGATCAATTTCATGAATTGACTTTTGCCAATCAATATCAGAATTAGAAGTAAAATCTTGCATTGGTACTAAACGCCATCTAGTTCTTGTATTATCTTGTGTAATTTTCAAAATTCCCAACATTACACGAGCAAATTTTGTTTTTATATATTTCATTAATGCTTGAGCTTCATATTCTGAATTAAAGTTCCCGATACTAATAAAAGTCTGAGTGTTACCAACAAATGGTTTACCAATAAGTGGCTTACTTAGAGTTTCGCCTAAAGCCCCGCTTCCATTAGCCTTAGGTATAAAAACCTTCCATTTTTTAAAATTAGTATTATTAGTAACATAATCCGAACGAATATACCTCTCCACTCGCTTCAAATGACTTAATCCAATAATTTTCACATAATTAGAGTTATCCTTAGGTTGAACCTTAAAGAAGATATCATTCAACTTATCAAATACATTGCTTTTCAAATCGTATTTATGTCCCTTACTTAATCTTGAAATAACAGTAGGATTATCATTATGTAACTTTTCAGTAAATTTATAATTCTCAGGAGCATAAACTATGGAATCCAGATATTCAGATGAAATAAGTGATACTTTTTTCATTATTGATGTTAATTTTGGAAAAGGAATGTATATACCCGCCGGCGCATACTGATTTTTTATTGACCCAAAACTTTCCTTTACATCCCACATGGAAATAGCAACTCCACCTTTAATATCGGTATTCGGAAAAATCTCATCGCTTTTGTTAAAGAAACTCACTACCTTAAAATGCTTGTCTGATAACATCTTTTTATTCCAAGCTTTTGGTGTACTTCCAGCATCAAAAAGAAAACGAGCCGGTGTAATCAATGTAACTAAATCGGAAATACTCTCAGATAAATCATAGAATTCGTTATAAATAGGAGCATGGAAATTATCATTATCACCCTTTGATTCATCCTGGTAAGGTGGATTACCAATCACTACGTCAAATTTCATATTATTAAACAGTCCTTTAATTTTCTTAGCTTCTGCATTAACGTTAACCTTTGAATCATCAACGATATTTTCAACATATTCAGCATTAATATCCCAGTCACTGTGATAACCAGCCAAAGTACGTTTAGCAATCTCTTTAGCCATAGGTGTCTTAGCAACTAAGAAAATATTTTCTCTTAGTATCTTTTGCCAAAGGAATAGCTCATCTTCAAAACTAAATTTACCAGCAGTCTGATCATTCATTTTCTTAAATTCACGCCAATAAATTGAAGTAGCCGCATATAAAGGATACAGTCCAGTCTTTGAATTAATTTCTAGAACATGAGAATCCGTATCCAATGTCTGATTAGTGTAGTCAGTCTGAATCCAACGTCTGATAACTTTGCCATCCTTATAAGGTTGTCTATAGTTTTCATCGTAGAAATTCAAACCGCCAATAGTTTTACCAAGGTGCATGTTAACAACACGCCAAGGGGTTAAAACAGTTTCCTTATCCGGATTTCTAAAAGTACTAAAGATATCAGCGATCTTTTCTACTCTTTCAAGTGGGTCTGCCTTATCTAATTCCTTTACTTGACGACGAATAATTTTACCGGCTTCAATGAAAACATCAGCATCGTAATATTTCACGAATTGATTGAATAATTCTTTGGTAATACCTTTAGGCATAAATTCTTCCCAAGAAATATCATCAATATTATCAACAAATTTTTTAATAGAAACATCTTCATCAAACTTGATATCCATGCCATAAATCATCATAGGAATTCTAATGGAAATTCCTCGTAAAATAGAGATCATGGTACGACGCTGCTTTTTTAGACTCTTGGCTTTATCAATTGCAGCTTGTTCTTCTGGAGTACGTTCTCTTGGTTTCTTTTTGCGAGCTTTTTCAGCTTTATCATATTCTTCTTCATCTAAACCTTGATGATTTACATCGACTTTCATTGGTTTTTTATCTTTTTTAGTAGTACCAATAATTCCTTTAAGGTGATTGAAAGCCTGTAAATCAGCATCCTTAATCATCAATAACTGATCACTATAAATAGAATCATCATCAAACCCAGTTCTAACAGCCTTTTCCGCATACGCACGTTTAAGTTTAGATAAAAGACTATCTACTTTAAGAGGAGCCATTTGTTGATTACTCTCACCTAAAATTGGAAGGAAGTTCATCAACTTAGCCATTCTAGCCCTTTGCTCTTTAGTTTGAATTTTACCGACACCAGTTGCTAAACTTGTAGATTCAGCCATAACTGTCAAGGCACGATCTGGCGCAAAATCAAATATATAACAATTCTCTTTCTTGCCAAACTCTGGTGATGAGTATGGGGTCTGCGCTCTAAAGGCAGCCTGCAAATATTGCATAGCACTGTTAGTATTCGATAAGAATAAGACACCTGTCCATTCAGGAATTGTGGCACCAGTCGTTAGCTTTCTAACAGTTAAGGTAATTGTCTTTAAGCCATCTTTGTCCGCCTGAGCAATAGCTTTGTTTTCTTTTTTAGCATCATTATCAGTGCCAAGAACTGTATCTGATTTATCATTTCTAACGACATTTAAAATTCGATATTCTGTACCAAATACCTTGTGCTTTTTCAGTAGTTTTTCAAGAGCATTAGCTTCTTTGATACCTGGTAATACCCAAAGTGTATGTCTTAATCTATTTCTGAATTCTCTAGTTGAAAACGGATAGTTGGTTGTACCTGGATTAGTAATATTGTCCAAAAAGTGCTCAATATCACTCTCATAGACAAATTTTCCATTTTGATCGGTTCTAAAGAATTCTTTGAAGTTAAAGGTATATTTTCCTAAGCCCTCTCCTACGAAACGAGGATCATTAAAATGCTTGTTCATTTCAAAAGTGAACATAGAAACCTTAGGCAAACCAGCATATGGATTCTTCACACCTGGATGAATCTTAGCCCAATTTGACTTGGCCTCTTGCTCCATCGTATAGTCCCAAGTAAATAAGTGATCTTCATCATAATCAGAAATAATATTAAACGGAGTTCCTGAAAGATCTAATTCCTTAGTATGTCTTTTAACGACCAAATCAAGAATATTTTGAGTCAATTCAGTTTGAGTACCTTCATGGGCTTCATCAACAATTACTAAGTCCCAATTAATGGCAAATAATTCTCTATTTTTGTCTGAGATTTTACCACCAACAGCTTCTGATCCTCCTAAGTCCTGAATACTTGCAAAATATACATATGGTTTGTTTGAATGCTCAAGCTCTGTAATCGAATCATGACCTAATTTCTTTGAGCCATAAGCGTAACCAGCATCTGGCATCCTTATCTTTTTGAAATCGTCAAACCAACCTTCATCAACAACTGGTCTGTGAGTCATGATAAGGACTTTCTTATACTTTTCTTCCTTGATTAATTCCAAGGCAGTCAACGTCTTACCAAAACGCATCTTAGCATTCCAAAGCATTTTTTGTCCGGTTTTAAAACCAGCCTTGGTTTTATCTACCGCTTCTTGCTGCTCTGGACGTAAAACGATTTTTGGTTTATTTTCATCACTGCCAACTTTATCTAAGACAGTCTTTCCCTCTTTTACTGCTTTAATAGCTCTCTTGGCAGTTTCAAGATCTGTAGCAAACCATTCTTTACCTGCCAAATCTTTACTATGCTTTATACCCGATCTTTCCAAAACATAGTGCACATCATGATCAGAAAACCACAAACCATCGGAACTACGATAAGCTAATTCTGCCCACTCCAACTTAAAAGGTAAACCAGAAGTCGTCATGTAGCTATTGATTCGTTTCTTAGCCCAACTTCTCAAATAATCACTATTGTCAGAATTATCTTTCGCTAGGTCGCCTACACCAGTTTTACCAATTTTCTGATTTCCTTCAAATACATCAAAATTACCACTAGAATTATCTACAGTCTGAATATAAATTAAATTCTTTTCAGCATTTGAAGTTGGACGAGAAGTGGTTTGATAAAGATATTGATCCTTCTTAGGCTCTTTGAATTTACTTGTATCTACATCTTCGTCATAATATGTATTCACAAACCAGGCACATAATGAATATAGATTCTTTAAGCTTTTTAATGCTTCTTCTTGACTAGCTTTTTCTAAAGTATGAGCTGCTGCATTACCTGGACCCTTAATATCATAAAAGGCTTTTACAACAGAATCTTTATTGATGTAATTGCCTTGTCTCAATCGTTTAAGAACATTATCAAAAGTATCACGTTCATCAATTATCAAATAATTTAAGTCCGCAACTTCTCTAGCAACATTTTCTGCCACTGTACGCACAGCAACTAAAGTTGCTGAATAAAGCTGACTAACATAACTTAGTTCAGCCTCATTTGCTTTTTCATAATATTGTTGCGTTAAGATATCTTTATTTAAAAATTCAAAATTGCTTTGCATAACTTTCTACCTAATCGTTATTATATTGATACTCCCATTATACAAAAAAGTCCGATTACTTTTTAATAATCGAATTTAAATTCTACTTGAGCTTACAAATGTTACAACACACATGAAAAACTTGTAAAAAGACAACAAAAAAGTGAAAAAACTAAAATACTTTTCCACAAATAGATTTAAAAATTTAATTTCTCGCCGATTGTAAAATTAAATTGAACACTTGATAGAAAATAAAAAGTCCATTTGG